>ERZ1106950.27-NODE-27-length-183636-cov-10.914566_pt1 | contig 183636 bp, 153 predicted proteins | sample MGYA00403675_ERZ1106950 | MGnify/ENA primary metagenome ERZ1106950 (study PRJEB35170, sample SAMEA104062410) | human gut metagenome | biome: human gut; feature: human-associated habitat; material: faeces | place: Denmark | collected 2012-06-13 ... | reverse complement strand
ATTGGCATATTGGCACATTATTTCATTGGCATATTGGCACATTATTTCATTGGCATATTGGCACATTATTTCATTGGCACATTATTCCTCCTCTCCTTTCAATATCGGAAGGCAAATTTGATATTTCACAGCCAGAATACGGGTTATGAACACACTGCATCCGCTTATAATTTGTGTGATCACCGTATCTATTCCTAAAAGATGACACAACCAGTAGACAATGCCCCCCACCACACAAGCCATTGCATAAATTTCCTTGCGGAATATCAAGGGAATTTCATTGATAAACACATCACGAATTACTCCACCGGCGGCACCGGTGATACTGCCCATGATAATAGCTACCCAAAAAGGATATCCCAACGCTATACTTTTTCCCACACCGACCACGGTAAATAAGGCAAGCCCTACACTGTCGAATATAAAAAAAGTATTGTGCAGATGAATTAAGTGTTTACCGAAAAAAATAACCCACAACAAAGCCATTCCGGTACAAATAAGATAGACAGGATCCGTCATCCACCCCGGAGTGACGTCCAGCAATACATCACGGATCGTACCACCTCCAATGGCAGTGGCCAACCCCACCACATATGCTCCAAACCAATCAAAACGCTTGGCAGAAGCTAAACGGATACCACTGATTGCAAAAGCAAACGTACCTATAAAATCAAGAATCTGAACAAATGTCGGCATATCTAAAGTTTTTTGTCTACAAAGGAACAAATAATTCCGCAAGAAAGCGTACATTTGTTTCTTGAAAATAGACGGAAGAACGATATAATATAGATAAAAGAACGATATGAAAATAACTATTGTTGCCGGGGCACGCCCTAACTTTATGAAAATAGCGCCTATCACGCGTGCCATTGATGCTGCACGGGCGCAAGGCAGAAGTATCTCCTACCGGTTGGTATATACAGGAAAGCGTGAGGATACCAGCTTGGATGCTTCCTTGTTTGCCGATCTTCATATGAAAGAACCCGATGTATTTTTGGGAGTGACCGACAGCAATGCCACTCAACTGGCTTCCGGCATAATGGTTGCATTCGACAAAGAGCTGACCGAGAATCCGGCCCATATCGTTCTTGTGGTAGACGATCTCACAGCGACAATGAGTTGCGCCATCGTTGCCAAGAAACAAGGTATCAAGGTAGCGCACCTTGTTGCCGGTACCCGTTCGTTCGACATGAATATGCCTAAAGAAGTAAACCGGATGATAACGGATGGATTATCGGATTATCTCTTTACAGCCGGTATGGTAGCCAACCGTAACCTGAATCAGACGGGAACGGAAAAGGAAAATGTATATTATGTGGGAAATATCCTTATCGATAACATTCGTTACAACCGGAATCATTTTATCCGCCCGCTTTGGCTTTCCGTATTGGGAGTAAAGGAAGGAGACTATATACTGCTCACCCTCAACAGACGTGTGCTTCTGAACAATAAAGAGAATCTGCGCCGGCTCATGGAAACGATCTTGGAAAAGGCGGCCGGTATGTCGGTTGTCGCTCCTGTCCATACCTACGTACGTGATGCTATCAAAGGGCTCAGCATTTCGGCTCCGAACCTGCACATCATGCCACCGCAAAGTTATCTTTCTTTTGGATATCTGATGAATAAAGCCAAAGGTATTATTACGGATTCGGGTAATGTGGCCGAAGAATCCACCTTTTTAGGAATCCCCTGCATTACACTTAACAACTACTCCGAACACCCGGAAACCTGGCGCATCGGAACCAATGAACTGGTTGGAGAAGACCCGGCGGCACTGGGCAAAGCAATGGATGTATTGATGCGGGACGAATGGAAACACGGCGAACTGCCCGAACGCTGGGACGGACGGACAGCCGACAGAATTGTACAGATTTTGTTGTCCTGATTCTTGCGTTCACATCATTAATCAGGTTTCTTTTGAGATAAGAAATTACACAAATAACCTAATTTATAAAAAGCAAAAAGCTTCAACGAAGGTTTTCGGCTGGTAAGATTGCTTACCAGTCTTTTTTCAATCTGCCGGAACAGAAAAGCAACCAAAGGAGCCATTCCTAAACGTTTTACACAAGCATACCACCGCAATAGCTTGACATGCGAATGCATCTGTTCGATATGTCCGTCCAAATTACGGACCGCCCGGCGGATTTTCATCAGAAATTGCTCACTATTCTCTTCCACCAGATGATAGACCGGATTGTCGATGTGCAGAATCTCTACTCCGGCCTGCTCCAGTTGCATACCAAACAGAGTATCCTCGTATCCCAGATGAAACGTCTCATCAAAACGGACTTTCAGAAAAGCATCCCGGCATATCATAAAATTCATACTGATAAATCGATTGTAAGGTTCCTTGTTTCTCTGCCCGGCAGATTGTTCTTCAACAGCCATTCCGTATTTATAACGCAATATGGCATTGGCAGGAATACTCTTACGCGGATAAATGAATCCGCCACAAACCACCCGGCCGGTACGCGCCACTTGCAGATATTCCTCCAAAAACGAATCCGATACGGGCATAACGTCCGAATCCAGAAACAACAGATAAGGATATCGGGCTTCCGAAGCCAGATAATTACGAATACGTGCAGGCCCTTGATTCTCTTCCTGTTGCAGATAGCGACATCCTTGCCACTCTGTCATTTTGCGATTTTGCTGACGAATGTTTTCGCATGACGCGTCATCTGCCAACAGAATTTCAAAAGGTATTCGCAAAGCGATTGCTTGTTTGTACATCTTTTCGATCAGAGACAAACAAACAGCATTGTAAGTAGGTATCAGTATAGAAATCATTATCAATCATAATTATAGGAGACAAAAGTAATACAAAAAAGGTTATTAAGAACAAACTATTCGAGAGTTATTTACTAACTTTGCCGACTCATGTTGAAGTATATGATGAAACAACGATATAAGAAGCACATTTTACTATTCTTGCTCGTATTTTCTGCCGCATCCTCTTTTGCGCAGTTAAAAGGAGTTATCACCGACTCGATTACGCACGAGCCTTTAATGTATATTTCGGTTTATTACGAAGGAAAAGGCGTGGGCGGAGTATCCAACGCCAACGGCGAGTATCAGATTGAAACACGAAAAGGATGGAACGAAGTCACATTCTCATCTGTCGGTTACCGCACGAAAGTAATAAAAATCACTCCGGGACAAAAAGTATTGAATGTACAGATGGCTCCGGACGATGTGATGTTGACGGAAGTGGTTGTAAAACCCAAGAAAGAGAAATATTCGAAAAAGAATAACCCGGCCGTGGACTTTATGCGGAAAGTCATCGAGCAAAAAAAGGCGCAAAGGCTGGATGAGAACGAATATTACCAGTATGACCAATACGAGAAGATGAAGATGTCTCTCAATGACATCACTCCCGAAAAAATGGAGAAAGGAATCTATAAGAAATATTCATTCCTTCTGGATCAGATCGAAGTATCCGAAGCCACTAACAGTCTTATTCTTCCTATCTCGATACAGGAGACTGCATCACAAACGGTATTCCGCAAAGATCCGGAAAGCAAAAAGACAATTATCAAAGGAATGAATTCCAATGGTATCAATGAATTCTTTTCTACAGGTGACATGCTCGGAACGGTATTACAGGATGTTTTTACCAATGTGAACATCTATGATGACGAAATCCGTCTGCTGCAAAGACGTTTTACCAGCCCCATTGCCAAAGAAGGAATCAACTTCTACAAATATTACCTGATGGACACTTTGACGGTGGACAAAGATACGTGTGTACACCTGACTTTTGTGCCGCAAAATTCACAGGACTTCGGTTTCACAGGGCACCTGTACGTACTGAAAGATTCTACCTATGCCGTAAAGAAATGCATAATGAACTTACCTAAAAAGACAGGTGTGAACTTTGTAAACCAACTGAACATCGTACAGCAATACGAGCAATTACCCAACGGGAACTGGGTATTGATGGACGACGATATGCTGGTAGACCTTGCATTGGTAAAATCGACGGGGGGGATACAGGTACAACGGGTGACGAAATACAGCAACTATAAATTCGACCCCATTGAGCCGCGTATGTTCCGCCTGAAAGGATCGGTTATAAAGGAGGCAGATATGCTATCTAAGAGTGACGAGTACTGGGCTGAAGTCCGCCAAGTACCGTTGAGCAAGACCGAAAGTACCATGGATGTATTCATGAACCGGATTGAACAGATTCCGGGATTCAAATATATCATCTTCGGTGCCAAAGCTGTGATTGAGAACTTCGTAGAAACTACCGGTCCCAAAAAGCCGAGTAAGTTCGACTTCGGTCCCATTAATACTACCATATCGAATAACTATGTAGACGGACTCCGCCTGCGACTCAGTGGTATGACGACTGCCCATCTCAATCCGCATTGGTTCGTAAACGGATATGGCGCCTATGGTTTCAAAGACCACCGTTGGAAATACAGTGGAACGCTGACTTATTCTTTCAATAAGCGCGACTATGTAGTATGGGAATTCCCCAAGCACTACATTTCCGCCACTTATAGTTACGATGTGATGTCGCCAATGGATAAATTCCTGTTTACGGATAAAGATAATGTATTCCTCTCTTTCAAAACAACTACCGTAGACCAGATGTCATACATGCGTGACATAACCGTCAACTACGAACTGGAAACTCAGACAGGTTTCGGTGTAAAAGGAATGCTCCGCCACCGTAATGACGAACCGACAGGAAATCTGAAATACTATGCCAATAACAGCAGTGCCGATAAAATGCCACTGCCCGATGAGCAGCCTATTCACGATATCACCACCACCGAAGTAAGCGCCACTTTGCGTTATGCTCCGGGTGAAGCGTTTGTCAACTCCAAGCAACGCCGTATTCCGGTATCACTGGATGCTCCGGTCTTCACGCTGACGCACACTTCCGGCTTCAAGGGAGTACTTGGAGGAGAGTATAACTTTAACCGTACGGAAGCCAGTATCTGGAAACGATTCTGGTTGCCCTCTTCTTGGGGAAAGGTAGATGTCAGCCTTAAGGGAGGTGCCGAGTGGAATACCGTGCCTTTCCCGTTACTGATATTGCCGGAAGCCAACTTGTCGTACATCACTCAGCGTGAGACGTTTTGTCTGATCAATAATATGGAGTTTTTGAATGACCGTTTCGCCTCCCTTTCCCTATCATATGACATGAACGGAAAACTGTTCAACCGCATACCGTTGCTGAAAAAACTTAAATGGAGAGAAATGGTTCGTTTCCGCGCCCTTTGGGGAACGCTGACGGATAAGAACAACCCTTTCAAGAGTGATAATCCCGAATTATTCCTCTTCCCGATGCGCGACGGACAATATACAAGCCACGTGATGGACCCGAAAATCCCTTATATGGAGGCGAGTGTAGGAATTTATAATATTTTCAAACTACTGCATGTAGAATATGTACATCGTCTGACTTATCGTAATAACCCCGACATTAACAAATGGGGAATACGATTTATGGTGATGATGACGTTTTAAAACAGGCAGAGCCTTTTTCTTAGTTGAAAGTTGAGAGTTGAAAGTTGAAAATTGCTATGCAGCGTGATAGTATTAATCATTGCAGACTGGGTGAGTAATTGCAGACTAAGTGAGTTAATTGCAGACCGGGTGACTGAGTAAGTGCTGACATTAGTTTTCAACTAAATGAGAGTTTTAACCGGTTAATGGTTATCTACGTTGCCACGCTGCATAGTAACTTTCAATTTTCAACTCTCAACTTTCAACTAAGGAAAGGACTTTCAACCGGATAAATAAGAGTTTTAACTAAATAAGAGTTTTAATCGATTGATGGTTATCTACGCTGCCACGCTGCATAGTAACTTTCAACTTTCAACTCTCAACTTTCAACTAAAAAAACGTGCAACCATTAGCAGAACGGCTTCGACCGAAGACATTAGATGAATATATAGGCCAGAAACATCTGGTAGGCCCTGGTGCTATCCTGCGGAAGATGATCGACGCGGGAAGGATCTCTTCTTTTATTCTTTGGGGACCTCCCGGAGTAGGGAAAACAACGTTGGCTCAAATTATAGCCAATAAGTTAGAGACTCCTTTCTATACATTGAGTGCGGTGACTTCCGGAGTAAAGGATGTGCGCGAAGTAATCGACCGTGCGAAAAGTAATCGTTTCTTTTCGCAAGCAAGCCCGATACTTTTTATCGATGAGATCCATCGCTTTAGTAAGTCACAACAAGATTCGCTGTTGGGAGCAGTGGAGAACGGTACGGTGACACTGATAGGAGCTACTACCGAGAATCCGTCGTTTGAGGTAATCCGTCCTCTCCTTTCGCGCTGTCAGCTTTACGTCTTGAAATCTCTTGAAAAAGACGATTTGTTGGAATTGCTACAACGTGCCATTGCTACGGATGCGGTGTTGAAAGAACGCCAGATCGAATTGCGGGAGACGAATGCCATGCTTCGTTTTTCCGGAGGTGACGCACGCAAACTGCTGAATATACTTGAGCTGGTAGTCGAATCGGAAGCAGAAGAGACCGTAGTCATTACCGATGACATGGTGACCGAACGATTGCAGCAAAACCCGCTCGCCTACGATAAAGACGGGGAAATGCATTATGATATCATCTCCGCATTCATCAAATCCATTCGTGGAAGTGATCCCGATGGTGCCATCTACTGGCTGGCCCGCATGGTGGAAGGCGGTGAAGATCCTGCTTTCATAGCACGCCGTCTGGTTATCTCGGCTGCAGAGGACATCGGGCTTGCCAATCCGAATGCCCTGCTTCTTGCCAATGCCTGCTTTGACACACTGATGAAAATAGGTTGGCCGGAAGGAAGGATTCCTTTGGCGGAGACCACTATCTACCTGGCTACAAGTCCTAAAAGTAATTCGGCTTACAGTGCTATCAACGACGCTCTTGCGCTGGTACGCGAAACCGGTAGCCTGCCCGTCCCCCTGCATCTGCGCAATGCACCGACCAAACTGATGAAGCAATTAGGATACGGACAAGAATACAAGTATGCGCATAGCTACGAAGGCAATTTCGTGAAACAGCAATTCTTGCCCGATGAACTGAAAAACAAACGTATCTGGCAACCGCAACATAATCCGGCAGAACAGAAACATGCCGAACGGATGCAACAGTTGTGGGGTGACCGATACAAAGAGAATAAATAAAAAATATCCCGCACTGAAAAAAAATACTAAAAACACCATGAGAATTGTCCGGCTGTTTGCCCTGCTCCTATCGTTTCTGAGCATAACATCATCTGCCTTTACACAAAACAAGAAACAAAAAAACTACATTCCCTGGAGCAATGGAGAACTTTTGGTTTCTGAAGAAGGACGATACCTGAAACATCGGAACGGTACCCCTTTCTTCTGGCTGGGCGATACCGGCTGGCTACTCCCCGAACGATTGAACCGCGATGAAGTTGAATACTATCTGGATCAATGCCAACGTCGCGGATATAACGTGGTACAAGTACAAACCATGAATGATGTTCCGTCCATGAACATCTACGGGCAATATTCCCTACCCGACGGTTTTAATTTTGCGAACATCAACCGAGAGGGCGTTTACGGATATTGGGATCACATGGACTACATAATCCGCACGGCTGCCCGAAAAGGAATTTATATCGGTATGGTATGCATCTGGGGAGGGCCTGTTAAAGCCGGAAAGATGTCGGTAAAAGAGGCACAGGCTTACGGAAAATTCCTATCTGAACGGTACAAGGACGAACCGAATATCATCTGGATTATTGGAGGAGATATCCGTGGCGATGTAAAAAGAGAGGAATGGGAGGCTTTGGCCACTACGCTGAAATCAATCGATAAGAAACACCTTATGACGTTTCATCCGCGAGGCAGAATGACTTCTGCAGAATGGTTCGCTAATACTTCCTGGATGGACTTCAATATGTTTCAGAGCGGACATCGCCGTTACGGACAGCATTTGGGAGATAAAGAGTATCCCATTGAAGAAAATACGGAAGAAGACAACTGGCGCTATGCAGAACGTTGTCTCGCAACAACTCCTCTGAAGCCCGTCATCGACGGAGAACCGATCTACGAAGAAATCCCTCATGGCCTGCATGACGAAAACGAGTTGAGATGGAAAGATCATGACGTACGGCGTTACGCTTATTGGTCGGTTTTCGCCGGCTCTTTCGGGCATACTTACGGTAATAATTCCATCATGCAGTTTCTTAAGCCGGGGGTAACCGGCGCATACGGCGCAAAGAAGCCTTGGCAGGAGGCTATGAATGATCCCGGCTTCAATCAAATGAAATATTTGAAGAACCTTATGCTTACTTTTCCGTTCTTTATACGTGTACCGGATCAAACGATCATCGCCGGCACAAACGGAGAACGTTACGATCGTGCCATAGCTACACGTGGAGACGACTATCTGCTGGTATACAATTATACCGGACGACCGATGCAAATCGACCTCCGTAAAATCAGTGGAACCCGAAAATCCGCATGGTGGTATACAGCCAAAGACGGCAAATTGGAATACATCGGAACGTTTGACAACGGCATACATGAATTTCAGCACCATAGCGGTTACAATAGTGGAAACGATCACGTACTGATTGTAACGGACAGTAGCCGGAACTATGTACAGAAGGAATGGACCGAACTACCGGACGCACAACAAAAATGGATAAAATAATGGTTCAGAATGATCCATTCTGTCCGGAATAAAATATAAACCGACTCGAATAATAACCATTAAACGAACGAATATGAAAATTGTAGTATTAGACGGTTATGCCGCCAATCCCGGTGATTTATCCTGGGAAGGTCTGAAAACGTTGGGCGAATGCACGATTTACGACCGCACTGCTCCCGAAGAAGTATTGGAACGTGCTGCCGGTGCAGAAGCGATCCTTACAAACAAAGTAGTAATCACCGCAGAACAGATGGCAGCCCTACCCGATTTGAAATATATCGGAGTACTGGCTACCGGATATAACATCATAGACATCAACGCAGCCCGCGAACGTGGAATTGTCGTTACCAATATCCCGGCATACAGTACCCCCTCCGTGGGACAAATGGTATTCGCCCATATCCTGAATATCACCCAGCAAGTGCAGCATCATTCCGAGGAGGTACGCAAAGGCCGGTGGACGAATAATGCGGACTTCTGTTTTTGGGATACTCCGCTCATCGAATTGCTTGGAAAAAAGATCGGCCTCATCGGTTTGGGACAGACAGGCTATAACACCGCCCGCATCGCTATCGGCTTCGGTATGAAAGTATGGGCTTATACTTCCAAGTCGCGCTTGCAACTGCCGCCGGAAATAAAAAAGATGGAACTCGACCAGATATTCCATGAATGCGACATTGTGAGCCTACATTGTCCACTGACGGAGCAGACACGGGAATTGGTAAATGCCCGCAGACTGGCTTTGATGAAACCGACCGCTATACTTATTAACACAGGACGCGGGCCGTTGGTCAATGAACAAGATCTCGCCGATGCACTTAATAACAACCAGATTTATGCTGCCGGAGTAGACGTATTGTCTACTGAACCACCACGTGCGGATAATCCGTTGCTTACGGCACGTAATTGCTACATCACCCCGCACATTGCCTGGGCTACTACTGCTGCCCGTGAACGGTTGATGGGAATTATGCAAGAAAACTTAAAAGCCTATATAGCAGGAAAACCGGTAAATAATGTGGCAAAATAATAAGTATTTCATCCTTATGTTTACACAGACCTTTTACTAAAGGATAAATTACAACAGAAAAAGACGGATAAGCAATGTACTAAGTTACTTATCCGTCTTTTCATAATCAACTTACCTATTTAGTAAGCGTGGCCGCCTTCGTCCATCTCTTCGGCATCGATCTTCTTTTTATCGATGCTACGCCATGCATAAAATATATAAGCAATAACAAAAGGCACGAGAATAGACACATACGCCATTATCTTGAGAGTAAACTGGCTGGAACAACTGTTGCTCAACGTCAGCGAACTCTGGATATCAGTAAACGATGGATAATAAGCAGTGTTATTATATCCGGCCGTAAGCAGTAAAGCAAGCACGGTAAGAATCGTACCGATCCCGGCAAACCATATTCCTTTATCAAAACCCTTCTTCAAAAGGGTACGCAAAATACCGAACAGTACCAACACTACTCCTAACAGAAAAATCCCTAAAACAACAGGCATCTCCAAAAAGTTCGTCAAATACTTATACGGCTCCATATACACCTCTTTCGTGTCCGGATTCACCGCATAACCGTCAGCGAGCAATGTGCGGATAACGAATGCCAAGAAAAAGATAAGAAAAAGCGCTGTATTTCCATATATAGAACGACGGCATTTTGCCACCAGCTCCTCATCGGCAATATTATTGATAAAATAAAGTGCACCCAGAATACGTGCCAAGAAAAACACAGCCAGTCCAAGAATAACATTCCACGGATTAATCAATGCATCCAGCCCGTGCCATCCATTACCCCATTGGCTGATGACAGGCATAATTGCATTTCCCATGTTCGCCTTGTTGATATAGAAATCAGAACCGGTAAAGAAAGTAGCTACGGCGCCACCCAACAATAACGGTCCTACCACTCCATTGATTACCAAAAACACCTGATATGTCTTTTTACCTAACAAATTGCCGGCCTTACTCTGAAACTCATAACTGACCGCCTGCAATACAAAGCTGAATAGGATAATCATCCAAAGCCAATATGCACCGCCGAAACTCGTACTGTAAAACAGAGGAAACGAAGCAAAGAAAGCGCCACCGAACGTCACCAGTGTAGTAAACGTAAACTCCCACTTGCGACCGGTGGAGTTGACCATCATTTTACGATGCTCCTCCGTCTTTCCCAAACAGAAAAGCAATGAATTACCACCCTGCACAAACAACAGGAATACAAGTATGGCTCCTAACAGAGAAACTATCAGCCACCAATAATGTTGAAGAAATATATATGTACTCATACTTTTAACAGTTAGAATTTAGTAGTTAGTAGCTGGAATCGTTTTCAGAAACCTTCGGGCCTTTCTTTATCTCACGTAGCATAATCCCTATCTCGGCAATCAGCATGACGGTAAAAAGTATCACAAAGATAAAGAACGTAGCCTGCACAGACCCGACATCCAATTTAGAAATCGCAGCCGAGGTTGGCAACATATCGCGAATAGCCCAAGGCTGACGTCCGCATTCAGCTACAATCCAACCGGCCTGTCCGGCGATATACCCCAACGGAATCGTCCAAAGGGCAATATATTGCATCCAACGCATTTTAGATAAATCCTTCTTGTATACAAAGAAAAGAACAACTATAAAAAACAGGATGAAATATCCTCCCAACATCACCATCACACGGAAAGCATAAAAATTGAGAGGGACATTGGGTATCAATTCGTGTACATCCTTAATATATCCATAACCAAAATACGGCACGTTCTCCATCAATACGGAATAGGCCACCTTTGCATCGGCTTCATTGCCCACCGACTTGGCAGCTTTATATGCATCCAGAGCGGCAATGGCAGTCCGTCCCCGTTCTATCTTCTCTGCTGCGGAAAGGGCAATCGTACCGTCTTTTTGCACATAACCTCCCTCTATGATATTGTTGATACCGGGCACAAAAGCATTCATCTCACGCTCGGCCAATAATGAAAGTAGTTTAGGAATCTCGATACGGAAAAGGAAGGGCTCCACTCCATCGTCATACGATTTCTTTTCGGGATTCAGCATACCAACAGCCACCAGCCCTGCCCCCTCTTGTCCTTCATAATAGCCTTCCACGGCCGCCAATTTCATCGGTTGCGTCTGTGCAATCTGATAACCGGAACCGTCTCCTGTCCATAAAGAGAGTAAAGAAGCAACCAATCCAAAGATTGCACCGATCTTAATGCTCGACATGGCAAATTTCGTATCACGCTTCTTCAAAAGAAACCAACAACTGACACCTACCACAAAAATAGCTCCTAATACCCAACCGCTCAATACCGTATGAAAAAACTTATTGACCGCTACCGGAGAAAAGGCCACCGCCCAAAAATCTACCATCTCATTGCGGACACTATCCGGATTGAACTCCATGCCTACCGGATTTTGCATCCAGGCATTGGCAACAAGAATCCACCAGGCAGAAATCGTAGCTCCCAATCCGGTAAGCCAGGTAGAAGCAAGATGAAAACGCTTGCTCACCTTTTCCCATCCAAAGAACATGACAGCAATGAATGTGGCTTCCATAAAGAAAGCAAGGATTCCTTCGATTGCAAGCGGGGCACCGAAAATGTCGCCTACAAACCAAGAATAATTGCTCCAGTTGGTTCCGAATTCAAACTCGAGTATCAAACCGGTAGCTACTCCGACGGCAAAGTTTATACCAAAAAGTTTCATCCAAAACTTAGCGGTATTCTTCCAGAATTCCTTACCCGTTTTGTAATACAGCGTTTCCATGATACCCATCACTACTGCCAATCCGAGAGTGAGCGGAACAAAAATCCAATGGTACATGGCGGTCATTGCAAATTGGGCTCTCGACCAATCAATCAATGAGGTGTCAATACTTTCAATCATATTATTTTGTAGTTAGTTGTTAAAAATCAGTAGGAAAGGTACAGAAATGACACAACCGTTCAATCCGAAGGAGGAATAGCCCGCCGGATGAGTTCGTCTCCTACATATTCGCTCTTTTCTTTATCCGTGGAAAGATGTCCCAAATAATTAGGGAAGAAGAAGATCTTGAGTATGAAGAACATAATAAATAGTTTCACTATAATAATAAGCCATAGCGTACGACCGAGAGTCATACTGCGAAAGCCTTCAAGATAGAAGTTCCAGATATTCATAAGTGTATTCTTCATATATCAAAGCGTGTAGAAATTGATAACTGTCGCTAAAATACAATTTATATGAAGATTAACAAACAAAAAGAAGAAAAGGTTCAAAAAAATAGTGAGTAGTGACCAGTGATTAGCCGGCTGCGCTGTGATGCTGCATGGCACTAATCACCATTCCGGCTAATCACTTATCACTACTTATTCATTTTTAATACTGTTCACCGGATTCTCATTGGCAATATGCCAGGCTCTGAGCACCACACAAAGTATAATAAGTAACAGCACACCGATACCTAACGCTATGAACCATAAAGGCGAAAGTAACTTACTATCCGCAAACTGTTCCAACCATACCCCGGATACGTACCAAGAAAAGGCGATGCCTATAACAACCGCACCGACGGCAACTTTTAATATATCTATAGTCAATAAATACAAAATGGAAAATGCAGCGGCACCATTCACTTTACGAATAGCAATTTCTTTACTACGGCGCACCGTTTCATTATTTACATAACCTATTAACCCCATGAGAACGATAAAAAGGATGCAACAAGAAGTAATCCAAACGACATTCCGGAAACGGTATACATCTTTATAGTTCATACTTTGGATGGTAGAATAAGAAGTGAATTCCAACGTAGACATCGGATACGTTTCTTTAATAAAAGTATTCAGCCGTATCAGATTCTCGTCCATCGGTTCCTTCAAGCGCACGTTATAAGCAAAATTATGTTGGTCATTATATATAAAAGCCGTACAGGTTTGCCCTAAAAAGAAACCCATATTACGTATATCCTCAATGACACCGACCACCGTAGGCTGGCTGTCGAGCCCCACCCATCCCGGTTCGACGGGTAAACGCTGCCCTAAGGCTTTGTCTTCCCATTTCATTATTTCCACTACCTTGCGGCCTATCACAGCTTCTCCTTTATGCGACGGCCAGTTCCCCTCTACCAATTTCATACCCACCGCCTGCGGGAAACATTTGGAATATCTTTGGAAATGCAGCGGGCAGATGAAATTTCCTTTCGTATCCAGCAGCCTTGTTGTGCCATAATGTGACAATAGCGATTCGGAAGAACGTACTACCGATTCTACATACGGCTGCCGACGGATTGCATCTTCTATTCCCTGCAAATCTTCGGTTCTATACTTTCCTGTTACCAACCTCTCCGTATCGAAGCCAAGATGGCGGGTAGTCAGGTCATGATATTGCCAGATAGTAGTGAGCAACATACCAAAAATAAACGATACACCCACAAATTGCACAAACAGCAATCCGCGTTTCCATGTACGTTTAGCATCGGCATAGCGGCGGAAGATTTGCGTCACAGGAATGTGGGCAAACATTCGTCCCGGCAAAACGCCCGCTACAAAGAAAAGCAGCAATACCGTCAATCCGGGTACCCAAAGATTCTGCCATACAAACAGGTCCGGCAAACGAACACTCAGCAAGTCTTCTATTCCTTCACGGAAGTTGTACATCAAAAGCAGGCATAGCAATGCAGAGGTAAAGACAAATAGGGCAGTCTCCCATAAAAACATCTCCAACACCCGTGCATCATTAGCACCACAGCATTTGTGGATACCTACCGCCTTTGCCCGGTGGCCCAAAGAGGCAACAGCCGCCAACACATAATTCATGATCGAAACAAAGAATATAGAGAACCCCAATGTTCCCAATATCACCAATAGGCGAATGCTTCCGGGCATACTGAGATGGATGTCCGGCAAAGGAATCACGTTGTATTCGACGGTGGTATCCGATCCCTGCCGCGTACTCTTATACTTCTCCACCGCTTTCTGTATTTGTCCGTTCATAACCTTCACATCCCCCGGGTGTTTTAAACGGAAAAAGATGTAATACATGTCATTGCGCCCCCAAGTGCCACGCCCAAATCCAAGTTCTTCCAATGTGAGCATAGAGATGGCAATATTATGCGGAAAGACGGTATTTCCGGGTATATCCTGATAAATTCCGCGTACCGTAATCTCCTTATTTCTAAGTATCGAAAACGTTTTCCCCAAGGGATCCTCGTCACCGAAAAGCTCACGCGCCTTACTCGCAGATAAAAAAGCAGATCCAGGCTGTCCCAACTCACGTGGATTCCCCTTTAGAACTTCTAAGCCAAGTGTGTGGAAAAAGAGGGTATCGACATACATAATGGCTACATCCTCTAACTTTTTGTCACCAATGTAAAGCTCCGGTTGAAAGAAATTCAAGCCCGCAGTTGCGCTTTCCACAAGTTCGGGTAATGCTTCCCAAAGGTCGGCAGCAGCAGGATAAAATACAGTATAGTCATATCCATTATCGGGTATATTGTTTTTAATATACCGGTTACGCAATAACACCACGTTGTCCGGCTCCTTGTAGAAATTCTCATAATTCAGCTCATAGGCAATCTGAGAAAAAAGCAGAACCCCTATCAACAATCCCAATGTGAGGGACACCAATTTTATAATATTATTCCCGCGTCCTCGCAACAGAATCCGAATGGTATAATAAAGTTGTCGCATAAAATTATCACTACTAATCACTTATCACCACTTATTCATTTTTAATACTGTTCACCGGATTCTCATTGGCAATATGCCAGGCTCTGAGCACCACACAAACAATAATCAATAATTGAATGAACAAGGCTGTACCTATAAAAAGTAACGGATTCAATTTTATTTGTTCAGCAAACTGATCGAGCCAAGCTCGTCCGGCAAAATAAGAAACAGCCGTACCGATTAGAATGGAGAGAACGGAAACATATAAGATATCACGTGTCAACAAGCGCAACACATGGAAGGCTTCCGCCCCATTGACTTTACGAATGGCTATTTCCTTGCTTCTGCGTTGAGTCTCATCGTTCACATAACCTATTAATCCCATAATCACGATAAGCAGAATGAAACAAGAAGTTATCCAGACAGAATTACGGAAACGGTATACATCTTTATACAGGTCTTTTACCATATGATCTACCGACATGAAATGCAAGGATACATCGGGAAAAGTTTTCTCCATATACTCATTCAAGCGTTTTAAATTCTCATCAAACGGTTCTTTCAAACGGACATCAAATGTATGGTTAGCCTGTTCCTCAGTACCTATCAGGATAATGGGTGACTGAGCGGCATAAAAACTCTCGTTACGGATATCACGGAATACACCGACTACCGTTCCCGCTACATTGTTTACTCTTTTTCCCACAGCGCCATCTGTCCATCTCATCAGGCGTACAAGTTCTTCATTGACCAGCAAATCTCCCCCTTTCTTCATAGGAGTCCCCTCTATAATCTTGATACCCATTACTTCAGGGTAATTGTAGTGGCAGTAATTAAAATTAAGCGTAGCAAGACGTTTACCGTCATTACTCATCAATCCTCGTGTCCAATACTGCCCAAGTACACTATGAGTAGCCACGGTTACACCTTCCACCATCGGCTGTCGTCTCAACTCATCCTTTATATGCTCTACTCTTTCTTTCGGAAGCCAGCTCTCCGCTTCGGTCAACCCGGTTACATCGATTCCCATATCGCGATTCATCAGATGCCCGTACTGCAATAGTGTAACCAGCAACAGGCCAAGCACAAAAGACACCCCGGTGAACTGTACGAATAGCAACGAACGTTTCCATCCCTTCTTCCCGTCGGTATAACGGCGAAACACTTGTGTAACGGGAATACGTGAGAACAAACGTCCCGGAATCCCGCCTGCCAGTACGAAAAGAACAAGGATAGTCAGTAAGGGTACCCATAGCGTTCCCCAAGTGAAAAGGGAAGAAAGACGTACGGAAAGTAAATCTTCGATCATTTCCCGGGCATTAAAAATCAGCAGAAAACTTAATAACACGGAAAGTATTACAAGAATTCCCGTCTCGGCCAAAAACATACTGAAGATATTCGTTGAACTGGCACCGCTACATTTATGTACACCCACACTCTTTGCACGCCGGCTTAAGGTGGCAATAGAAATAAGCATATAGTTCATGATGGCAACAAAGAAGATGGCAAAGCCCAAAAAGCCATAGATGACCAAACGCTTTTGCACATCAGGGGAATCTAAATGACGCTTCACAAGCGGAATAATACTGTAATCCATTTTCCAGTCGTCAATGGTAGTCTCGGTGTATTTTTCTATCACACGCTGGATGTTGTCATTTACTTTATCCATATCCGACTCACGGCGTAAACGCAGAAAAGTATAAAATACATCATTCCCATTCCAACCATTCCCTGCCTGATATCCTCCATTATTATAGATAGATACCACGAAATCGTGGGTCAGCATCGTATTTTCCGGTACATCTTTGTATACACCGCGAATCGTAAAAGTATTCTGTTTGTCGGCAGAGAGTATTTTACCGACAGGATCTTCATCTGCAAAAGTTTCACGGGCAAAACGCTCAGAAACAAAAACACTTCCGGGAATAATCAAATCCTTCAGATTCCCTTTCAGCAAGGGGATACCGAAAACTTGAAAAAAACAACTATCCACATAGATATAATCCACATCCGACAGCAACTTCTCTTCATAATAAATATTATACTCTCTCTCCGGAAGAACACAACTTGCATACTCCACCTCCTCAGGCATACTCTCGGCTACCGCGTTAGCCGTCGGTGCAAAGACCGTATAGTCATAGTTGGTACCATCATCGCCCATTATCTCCCCTGTGCTAAGATTGGTTATCTGGGCACGTACCATTGCCAACCGTTCTGCCTCCGGGTAACAATTCTCATAACTCAGTTCAAAAACGATCTGTGAAAAGAGTAGAATACCGATGGTCAGCCCCAACGAAAGTGAGATCACTCTTATAAGATTGGAACCGCGCTCACGCAGTAATGTCCGTATACTATAATAAATTTGTCTCATAATATCTTACAATTTAAATGGTTACACTTGCCACGACACTACCATCAAAAAGATGAACCGTGCGATGGGCAAACGAAGCATCATGTTGGGAGTGTGTCACCATGATGATAGTCGTACCTTCTTTGTTGAGCTCCGTCAGCATATTCATTACTTCGGCACCATTTTTCGAGTCAAGATTACCTGTAGGCTCATCGGCCAAAATCAGCTTGGGATTGGTAACCACCGCACGGGCAATAGCTACACGTTGCTGCTGTCCACCGGAAAGTTGCTGCGGAAAATGTTTGGCACGATGGCTGATGTTCATGCGTTTCAGCATATCCTCTACCATACGGCGGCGTTCGGTGGCCTTGATGCCTAAATAAGTCAGTGGTAACTCTACATTTTCGTACACGTTAAGTTCATCGATCAAATTAAAGCTCTGGAATACGAAACCCAATTTACCCTTGCGTACGCGGGTACGCTCTTTTTCTTTTAATCCGGCCACTTCTTCCCCCATCAGTTTATAAGAACCTTCGGTGGGATTATCCAGCAATCCGAGAATATTTAATAAGGTAGACTTACCACAGCCCGAAGGCCCCATGATGGCAACAAACTCTCCCTCTTTTATATCCAGATTCACATGATTCAATGCAACCGTTTCTACTTCAGAAGTACGGAACACCTTACTAATGTTTTCAATTTGTATCATACTGTTTTTTTATTTATAGGTTTTTATTATTCACTTTTTATACTATTTACAGGAGCTCGATTGGCAATATTCCATACTTCATAACCACACTCGACAGAATAATCAAAGAGCAACGTTTGAATCACATAATAAAATTGTCTCATATATATCTTACAAAGTTAATTGTTCTTTTTTAGAAATAGAGAAGAAACGTTTCACAACGTCCCTCCTCCACCGGCTTATACATGAAGCCAGTTAATCTTAAAGAAATCATATTAATTGTTTATATTCCATTGCTTGCTTTAAAACAGAAAACATGCCAGAAACAGGAATTTTCTCATTTTCAAAAAGATATAAAATCGTAGACTTTAGCAGAGTGTCTAATAATTAGACAACACCCGTCTAATTATTAGACAATACTTCTGCAATATTGTTCCATAACTCTGAATCGGAAAAAAAGAACATTGCCCATACGTTTGAAAACTATATCTTTGCCGAAAGTTTTCAATAAATAAACGAAGTAGATTATGAAAAGAAAGAATATGAATGCCTTTCTGGCTTGTCTGTTCCTGTTTTCCGGATGCGATATAATAGATTACCATCCCTATGATGTACGTATCAAAGGAGAAACGGATATCAATGCCAAAAACATTGAAAAAATAGAAGCCAACTGTAAAGGCAAAACTACCATCCGGTTCGTTGCTATGGGAGATTCGCAACGTTGGTATGATGAAACGGAAAAGTGCATAAACTCCATCAATGAAATGGAAGATATCGATTTTGTACTTCACGGAGGAGATGTAAGTGACTTCGGCCTTACTGATGAGTTCTTGTGGCAACGAGACATTATGAACGGTCTGAAAGTACCCTATGTCGTTCTGTTGGGTAATCACGATTGCTTGGGAACCGGTAAAGACACTTACATGAAAGTATTAGGACCGACCAATTTCGTTTTCATTGCAGGAAATGTAAAATTCGTCTGTTTGAATACCAATGCACTGGAATTTGACTATTCCGAGCCCATCCCGGATTTTAACTTTATCGAGAAACAATGGACAGAACGGCAGGATGAATTTGAGAAGACAGTTGTAGCCATGCATGGCCGTCCGGGATCGGATGTATTCAACAATAATGTATCTAAAGTATTCCAACGTTACATTACCCAATATCCCGGACTTCAATTCTGCATCAATGCGCACGACCATAGATCTACCGCAGATGATCTTTTTGAAGACGGCATCATCTATTACGGAAGCGACTGCATGAAACACCGCAGTTACCTACTATTTACCATAACCCCCGATAACTATACCTATGAAGTGGTCTATTTTTAAATATGCTCTCTGTGCAGGACTGATGCTTATATGGTTCAGCCCTGAAGTTTCCGCCCAACAAGCACCGGCCGAACTAAACAGCAAATATGACAAACGCGTTCACCGTTATCGCAGAAACTGGGAGAAACTGATTCCGACACATACCAAAATCCAGTTTGCCGGAAATATGGGATTGCTTTCTTTCGGCACCGGATGGGATTACGGAAAAAAGAACCAATGGGAAACAGATATTTTCTTCGGTTTCGTTCCTAAATATGACTCCAAACGCGCCAAAGCTACCATGACATTAAAACAAAACTACCTGCCATGGAGTTTACATTTAGGAAAAGGTTTCTCCACCGAACCACTAACCTGCGGTCTCTATTTCAATACCGTATTCGGCAATGAGTTTTGGGTTCGCGAACCGGACAGATATCCGAAAGGGTATTATAATTTCTCCAGTAAGATACGTTCGCATATTTTCTTAGGACAACGATTAACTTATGACATCGACCCTAAACAACGACATACAGCAAAAGCAATCACCGTATTTTACGAGCTAAGTACCTGCGACTTATACCTGATAAGCGCCGTTACCAACCGTTACCTCCGACCAAGAGACTATCTAAGCCTTTCCTTCGGGTTGAAACTTCAACTCTTTTAGTGACGAGGAGTAGTGATTGGTGATTAGCGGCCGGCACTAATCACTTATCACTAATTATTATTATCTTTGTTCCCGTATTAACTTCCAAACTTATGAACAAACAGGGAACTATTCTTATTGTCGATGACAATAAAGGGGTACTGACAGCTGTCCAGCTACTCCTCAAAAACTATTTCACAAAAGTCATCACACTCGCTTCTCCCGTTACCCTGCCGGCAGTGCTACGCGAAGAAGTACCGGAAGTGGTTCTTCTCGATATGAATTTTACTTCCGGTATCAATAATGGCAATGAAGGTCTTTTCTGGTTGCACGAAATTAAAAAACTACGCCCTGCTCTCCCTGTCGTACTTTTCACTGCATATGCCGATATCGATCTTGCCGTACGGGGCATCAAAGAGGGAGCTACGGATTTTATCGTAAAACCCTGGGATAACCAAAAACTTGTCGAAACATTGCAGACTGCCGTTACCCATACCAAAAATAGAAAGAAGAAGAGTACAAATGAAGAAAAAACATCCGGTTCTTCCATGTATTGGGGGGCAAGTAACGCCATGCAGCAACTTCGCCAACTTATCGAGAAAGTAGCCATCACCGATGCCAATATACTCATTACAGGTGAAAACGGTACAGGAAAAGAAATGCTGGCAAGAGAAATACATGCTCTGTCTTCCCGAAAACAAGCAGAAATGGTAGCAGTCGATATGGGAGCCATCACGGAATCTTTATTCGAAAGCGAGCTATTCGGCCATGTGAAAGGCTCCTTCACCGATGCCCATGCCGACCGGATAGGAAAATTCGAAGCAGCCAACCGCAGCACCCTCTTTCTGGATGAGATAGGAAATCTCCCCTATCATCTGCAAGCCAAACTACTGACCGCCATCCAACGACGAAGTATCGTTCGTGTAGGAAGCAATGAACCACTGCCGATAAACATACGCCTTATCTGTGCTACCAACCGCAACCTTCAGGAAATGGTAGACCGGAACGAATTCCGTGAAGACCTACTCTACCGTATCAATACCATTCATGTCGAGATTCCCCCTTTACGCGAACGGAAAGAAGATATCGTACCTCTGGCCGAACGTTTCATTACCCGTTTTTGCAAACAGTATGATAAAGCACCGATCAACCTTAGCCCGTCAGCCAAAGAAAAGCTGATTGCCCATCCTTGGTACGGGAATATCCGTGAATTGGAACATGCCATTGAAAAAGCAGTCATCATTAATGACGGAACCCTCATTCCCGCAGAGTTATTCCAGCTTCCCCGCCGTACAGAAATGCCCGATACCGCCGCATCGACTCTTGAAGAAATGGAAATGAGAATGATTCAAAAAGCTCTTGAAAAATGTAATGGAAATCTTTCTGCCGTAGCCACACAGTTAGGTATCACCCGGCAAACCTTATACAACAAAATGAAAAAGTTCGGTCTATGAACTCCATATCCAAATTATTAGTAAACCGATATTGGTTTCGCCTCCTGCTGAGTATCTGCCTGAGTGTAACCGCAACTTTATTCGGAGTGAATGGAAACTTTTTCTGGATGGGGCTGAGCATAGGTGCATTGGTCATCAGCATCTGGTGGCAATTACGTCTCTACCGACATCATACCCGCCAAGTACTCTTCATGATCAACGCACTCGAAAACAACGACAACGCTTTCCACTTTCCCGAAGACCAGGATACAATAGAAAACCGGCAAATAAATCATGCCCTCAACCGGGTAGGTCATATGCTATACAATGTAAAAGCAGAAACGGCCCAGCAAGAAAAATATTACGAACTTATACTTAATTGTGTCAATACCGGATTGCTGGTTCTCAGTGACAGTGGTGCCGTTTATCAAAAAAACAATGAAGCTCTCCATTTACTCGGACTCAATATATTCACACATATACGACAACTCAGCCGCATCGATACCGGCCTTATGGAGCTTATCTCTTCTTGCCAGGCCGGAGATAAGCTTCAAACTACTTTCACCAATGAACGGGAAACGATCAACCTGTCCATCCGTGTATCGGATATAACAGTAAGGAAAGAACATCTTCGTATTCTGGCTCTCAACGATATACATACCGAATTGGATGAAAAGGAAATCGACTCCTGGATCAGACTGACCCACGTACTGACTCATGAAATCATGAATTCCGTTACTCCGATCACATCACTCAGTGATACGCTACTCTCCCTCTCCAATACAAAAGACGAAGAGATACGCAACGGGCTGCAAACAATTAGTGCCACCGGAAAAGGACTGCTCTCTTTTGTAGAATCCTACCGTCGTTTCACCCGTATCCCGTCTCCGGAACCTTCTTTATTTTATGTCAAAGCCTTTATCGAACGAATGGTGGAACTGGGTAAACATCAAAATCCGGATGGAAACATAACGTTCCAAATAAATATTTCACCGGCCGATCTGATCTTATATGCCGATGAAAATCTAATTTCTCAGGTTGTCATCAATTTACTAAAAAACGCAATACAAGCAATAGGCAATCAGCCCGATGGATACATCTCCATTCACGCTTACTGCAATGAATCGGAAGAGATTATGATAGAAATCAGAAATAATGGCCCTGTCATTCCGCCGGAAGTAGCCGAACATATATTCATCCCTTTCTTCACTACCAAAGAAGGAGGAAGCGGAATCGGTCTTAGCATATCAAGACAAATCATGCGTCTGTCCGGAGGAAGCATCACTCTATTCCCGGGGAAGGAGACAAAATTCGTATTGAAGTTCAAATAGAACTCAATCAAAACGGTATTCAAACAAAAAAGATCTGCCAACTGTTCTATTTGTACATTATTAAATCATATAACTCATGACATCACTTATCAACAATCCGCTATTCAGTGGTATTTCTGCCGAAGTACTTTCCGATAATCTCAAGGATGTTAATTACCATACTAAGGTTTACCGGAAAGGAGACATTCTTGCCCGGCAAGGAGATATCTGTAACCGCCTTGTCATCCTTACTAAAGGAAGTGTACGCGGAGAAATGATCGATGATTCCGGACGTTTGATTAAAGTTGAAGACATTACCGCCCCAAGAGCTATCGCTCCGCTTTTCCTTTTTGGAAACGAAAACCGTTATCCGGTCGAAGTCACGGCCAACGAAGCAACCGAAGTAATCGAAATACCCAAAACGAGTGTATTAATGTTGTTCAGAAAAAACGAGAGATTTCTGGAAAACTACATGAATCTATCTGCCAACTATGCCCATACTCTTTCAGACAAACTCTTCTTCATGTCTTTTAAAACGATCCGACAAAAGTTAGCTTCATATCTGCTTCGTCTGTCCGGACAACAACAAAGCGAACAAATTACCCTCGATCGTTCTCAACAACAGCTAAGCGATTATTTCGGAGTATCACGCCCTTCACTGGCACGAGAACTGGCTCATATGCAAGAAGACCGGTTAATTACGGTTGACCGCAAACAGATAACCATCCTCCGTAAGCAGGAACTAATCCGGTTGATTCAATAGACACCTCTTGCACAGGAATATCCTGAACAACACATATTCTCATCTAAAACTGTAAAACCAGAATATTTCCTTTCATATTTAGAGCCAGTTTAATTTTCCCCTTAAGGTTTTATCTGCTTATTTTGAGTATATTTTCGGTCTGTTTCCCTATTTTTTCACTCGTCAGATAGCCCGCTACCCCCCTCTTAAAAGCAGAAAAACATCCTCAAAAAAAACTCTCAAAATAATGCCGAGCAATATTTAAACAGGCTTATGCTTTCTTATAAAGCTGAATCACTTTACAAATATAGAAACTTAAACAAAATAAAAAAAATCACGAGTTGTAACATTGGTTACAGAACCGCCTCAAACCATTCCTCTACTTTTGCGTTCAATTAATAACCTATAAATACGTAAAAATTATGAGTATGTTCTGTTATCAATGCCAAGAAACGGCAAAAGGCACCGGCTGTACGCTAAAAGGGGTCTGTGGAAAAACGTCCGAAGTCGCTAATCTTCAAGACCTTCTGCTCTTTGTTGTGCGGGGAATCGCCGTATACAATCAAAAATTACGTTGGGAGAAACGCCCTTCCGACGAAGCGGACCGCTTTATTTTTGACGCACTCTTTATCACCATTACCAATGCTAATTTCGATAAAGTTGCCATCATCCGTAAAATTAAAGAAGGCTTAACACTGAAACATAAACTTTCGCAGGAAGTTACTATCGAGAATGCTCCCGATGAATGTACTTGGAACGGCAGTGAAGAAGAATTTGAGGAGAAAGCCAAAACGGTCGGAGTACTCCGTACACCGGATGAAGATATTCGTTCTCTAAAAGAATTAGTACATTATGGTATAAAAGGGATGGCTGCATACGTAGAACATGCTTATAATCTGGGACACGAATCACCGGAGATATTCGCATTCATGCAACAGGCACTTGCTGAACTGACACGCGATGACATTACGGTCGATCAGCTAATCAGTCTTGTACTTGAAACCGGACGATACGGGGTTTCTGCAATGGCACAATTAGATGCAGCCAATACAGAAACTTACGGCAATCCGGAGATTTCAGAAGTAAATATCGGAGTAGGTGAAAATCCGGGTATTCTTATCAGTGGACACGATTTAAAAGATCTCGAAGAATTGCTGCAACAAAGCGAAGGTAAAGGTATCGATATTTATACTCACAGTGAAATGCTTCCGGCACATTACTATCCCCAACTTAAAAAGTACAAACATCTGATCGGCAATTATGGTAACGCCTGGTGGAAGCAAAAAGAAGAATTTGAAAGTTTCAACGGTCCTATACTGTTTACCAGTAATTGTATTGTTCCTCCCCGTCCGGACGCCAGTTACAAAGATCGTATCTACATCACCGGTGCTTGTGGCCTGGAAGGTGCTACTTACATTCCCGAACCCGAAAAAGGGAGTCAAAAAGATTTCTCTGCCATCATCGAACATGCCAAACGTTGTCAGCCGCCCGTAGCAATAGAAAGCGGTAAAATTGTAGGTGGTTTTGCTCATGCACAAGTCATTGCACTGGCAGATCAAGTGGTAGAAGCCGTTAAGAGTGGAGCTATCCGGAAGTTCTTCGTCATGGCCGGATGTGACGGACGTATGAAGAACCGCGAATATTATACGGAATTTGCAGAAAAATTACCTAAAGACACGGTTATTCTTACGGCAGGCTGCGCCAAATACCGCTACAACAAACTGCCTTTAGGAGATATCAACGGCATTCCCCGTGTATTGGATGCAGGACAATGCAATGACAGTTATTCACTGGCAGTCATTGCAATGAAATTAAAAGAGGTATTCGGCTTGAAAGACATTAATGACTTGCCCATCATATACAATATTGCCTGGTATGAACAGAAAGCAGTTATCGTATTACTTGCTTTATTGTCTTTGGGCGTAAAGAATATACACCTTGGTCCTACCTTACCGGCTTTCCTTTCGCCAAATGTTAGAAAAGTACTGGTCGAAAATTTTGGAATTGCCACAATCAGCACTGCAGATGAAGATATTATGAAGTTCCTAAGCTGATTCCGGTCATGTAAGAAAAAGCCATACAGATTATACAAATATGCGCAGATTGCTATTCCCGTATCCAATGGAAACAGCATCTGCGCAATCTTTTTTTAGATGAAATACATCCAAAACGTACTTTCATTTGTTATCTAAATTGTGTAACTTCGCAGAGTGAACCCCCAAAGACTAATTTATAACTTTTATAATACATAGCCAATGTTATTCACTGCAGAAAATATCCTACTTGTAGGTTCTATCTTACTTTTCGTTAGTATTGTTGTTGGAAAAACCGGATATCGTTTCGGAGTACCCGCATTGTTATTATTCCTCGTTGTCGGTATGGCATTCGGAAGTGATGGGCTTGGTTTCCAGTTTCACAGTGCCCAAACAGCACAGTTTATCGGTATGGTAGCATTAAGTATTATCCTTTTCTCAGGAGGTATGGATACCAAATTTACCGAAATACGTCCCATACTTACTCCCGGTATTGTATTATCCACTGTCGGTGTGCTGTTAACCGCCTTATTTACAGGACTGTTTATATGGTGGATTTCCGGTATGAGTTGGAGTAATATCTATCTCCCACTTACCACTTCGCTACTATTGGCTTCTACAATGTCATCTACAGATTCCGCTTCCGTCTTTGCCATTCTCCGTTCACAAAAGATGAATTTGAAGTACAGTCTTCGTCCTATGCTTGAGCTGGAAAGTGGTAGTAATGACCCGATGGCATACATGCTCACTATCGTTCTCATACAATTTCTTCAGTCTTCGGGCATGGGAGCAGGTGCCATACTCGGTTCATTTGCCGTACAGTTCCTGGTAGGTGCTGCGGCCGGATACGGATTAGGCAAGCTGGCCATATTAATCCTGAATAAAATAAACGTCGACAATCAGGCACTCTATCCCATCCTACTGCTCTCATTTGTGTTTTTCACGTTTGCCATCACCGACCGTCTGCACGGAAACGGATATCTGGCCGTATACATTGCCGGTATTATGGTAGGTAACAACAAAATCATGTATCGCAAGGAGATTGCTACTTTCATGGACGGATTAACCTGGCTTTTCCAAATTATCATGTTCCTTATGCTCGGCCTGCTCGTCAATCCCCACGAAATGCTTGAGATTGCCTGTGTGGCGCTTCTTATCGGTATATTCATGATTGTTATCGGTCGTCCGCTCAGCGTATTCCTCTGTCTGCTTCCTTTCCGGAAAATAACATTTAAATCACGATTATTCGTTTCGTGGGTCGGATTGCGTGGAGCGGTCCCCATCATCTTCGCCACTTATCCGGTAGTAGCCAATGTAGAAGGTTCCAACGTCATATTCAACATCGTATTCTTTATCACCATTGTTTCATTGGTCGTACAAGGTACCACAGTTTCTTACGTAGCCCGCTTACTCAATCTCTCTACTCCACTTGAGAAAACCGGAAATGATTTTGGCGTAGAATTGCCCGAAGAAATTAATTCCGATCTCCGGGATATCACAGTAACACAAGAAATGATTGAAAAAGCCGATACACTGAAAGAAATGAACCTTCCCAAAGGCACCCTCGTCATGATTGTGAAACGCGGTGATGAGTTCTTGATACCTAACGGAAGTCTTAAACTCCATGTCAATGATAAGTTGCTGCTTATCTCGGAAAAAAAAGAATAATAATGTGACAATGTGCTAATATGCCAATGTGCCAATTAGCTGCGCTATCATTCCGCACAGTAATTGGCACATTATTTATTGGCATATTATTTAATTAATACATTATTTGATTAATACATTCTCCAATTGGCATATTGGCACATTGACCAATTGGCACATTATTTACTCTATCTGTGCATTTGTAACCCGTTCCAGAAGGAAACGGCTTTTGTTCCAATGAAACGGTTTATACTCTGTATTTAATCGGATCGTGTTATTACGGAATATAAGTCCGTCCACTGATTTCGCATAAAGAATAGGAGCATCAAATGTATCGAATTCATTCTCTTCAATCACAATGCCTCCCTCAGTACCACCATGAAAATATTTTTGCTGTGATTTCAAGTCCGGTATCTCCGGATAAATGGAAATTACAGCATTGGTAAACTGGAACATATTTGTCAATGCATTGACAAAACGATTTTTACGGATAATCACATTCCGGCAAGCTCCCGTCTCATACCAACCGTTACAATCTCCACACAGCAATATAGCCGTTCCGGATGTATGGTCAAATAAATTATTTTCTGCAACCGTCTTTCTGGGAGTACTGAACAACGCACCCCGTGCACGGTTATTACGAACCACATTATCAGCAAACACAACTTCCGGTGTCCAAGTCAGGTTCTCTATACCAAAGCCACTTTCTTCATTAATAGCCGGATCGACAGGGTCACGAAACGTTATACTAAATTCACGTGCTCCTTGAATATCCTCTTTGTCGTAGGGACGAATATCTGTAATGTTATTCTGTTCACCAATAAGTTCCATTGTCGATGAACGGATAAACTGCACTTCATCTCCGGTTCTTCCCCATTCGAATCCCCAAGCTTGGTCGTGCATATAGCGTCCTATCAAAGTACGGTCATCCACCCGCTTTACCACTTTCAGATAAGTGCCGTGTACATTGATCGCATCATCCATCATCCCTTCATACAATCCGTTTCTTGAAATTATTTTTCCTTTACAGCCCGAGAAGTGAGTAGCATCGGCTTGAGTAGTAAAATAACGGGGATCGTCATTCCCTTTCAGGCAAACACTAAACCCATCCAACGTTATATTTTCACACAATTGTGCCAATAATCCCATCCCTTCGGCATAATGCACTTTCACATTCAATAATCGGGTATCTGTATCATGAGAAAGAAATATTCCGGGTGCAGGCCGGAAATAGGTCCGCAAGGCAATAACCGTTCCGGGCACGAGACGAGTGTCTTTCCAGCTCTTTATATTTAAACGACGCGGTGCCACTTGAACCACCTCTTTATTGGGATAATGCAAATCACTGGTATTATAAACGATATGGCGGCTTTTAGCTTCAAAAGCAATGCCACTGGAAGGCCGTAACATCCAGCCGTCTCCCAATGTCTCAAACACAGAATCCTTACTGACCCGATAATCCACCCATGGAGCTACCTCATACGTTGTTCCATTCTCCGGAGAATTATCTATAATCTGTATCTGCGTTATATGCGGATTTTCAAAATCGATACTAAAGTTTTTCAATACACAGTTCTCCGAGCGTAAGAGAGAAATCGGAAGCATCCGCCCATGAAAAATAAATTCAGAGCCTTGTCCGTCAAGAGTGAAATCCCTCATTTCTTCAATAGCAATTCCTACCTTCTTCGGGTTAGTTTGATCGTGATTGGAAATGTAATATTCACGAATGGTAGCATTTTTCTCATAAAAATGATACTGTCCCACAGGAAACTGAAGTACAATTTTATCGTCTTCCCGGTAATCCTTTCTGATTCTGTCCAATACTTTCCGCAATACGGGCGAAGCATCTTTTTTTACATTGGCTTTCAAGCCAAAATCGGAAACATTATATACACGATCGGCAGCACAGATATCTACAGAAAATAAAAATCCCAATAAACCGACAGAAAGAAATACAAAAAATGTTCTCATAGCATTCAACATTACTCTTGTTTTGAGTTTAACAATATATTCGGATACAAATATATATTTTTTGTACATAACCCGACTAAACCAATCACTTTTTTTGTCTAAAATCAAGTACAAATGTTCTTTTTTTCGCTATTTCTATTCTCTCGTTAATTAACCGTAAAACTTTTCGAGAGAATGTAGTTTATGTTAATGATATATTAATTTTGCGCAGTTTTAAAATAAATGTGCAAAAACGTAATGGAACAACAACAAGGGTTCATAGACTTTATTGAGCAGAGTATTATAAAAAACTGGGACTTAAGTGCCTTGACGGATTACAAAGGAATCACCCTTCAATACAAGGATGTTGCCCGTAAGATAGCAAAGTTTCACATAGTACTTGAAAGTGCAGGTATTCAACCCGGCGATAAGATAGCCGTCTGCGGACGCAACAGTGCACATTGGGCCGTTGCCTTTTTAGCTACAGTTACTTATGGAGCAGTAATCGTCCCCATTCTTCACGAATTCAAAGCCGATAATATACATAATATTGTCAACCACTCGGAAGCTAAATTGCTTTTTGTCGGTGATCAAGCCTGGGAGAATCTGAATGAAGATGCCATGCCATTATTAAAAGGCATTGCCTCTCTAACAGACTTTTCAGCACTCGTATCCCGTTGCGACAAGTTGACTTATGCATTCGAACACCGAAACGAAATATACGGTCGCCGTTATCCGAAAAACTTCCGTCCGGAGCACATTTCCTATCGTAAAAGCGCCCCGGAAGAATTGGTAATCATCAATTATACTTCCGGTACGACCGGTTATTCCAAAGGAGTTATGTTACCCGCCCGCAGTATGTGGTCTAATATCACCTACTGTTATGAAATGCGTCCTTTAAAAACAGGAGATACGGTCGTATCGATGCTCCCATTAGGACACGTATTCGGTATGACGTATGACTTTCTTTATGGTTTCTCAGCAGGAGCGCATCTCTATTTTCTCACCCGGATGCCCTCCCCTAAAATCATAGCGCAATCTTTTGCCGAAATCAGGCCGAAATTGATTTCATGCGTACCGTTAATTGTAGAAAAGATCATTAAAAAAGACGTATTGCCCAAACTTGACAATAAAATCGGCAAGCTACTTTTGCGTGTTCCCATTCTTAATGACAAGCTAAAATCAAGGGCACGGCAGGAAGCTATGGAGATATTCGGTGGTAATTTCAATGATATTATTATCGGAGGTGCCCCCTTCAATGCAGAAATAGAAGCTTTCCTGAAAAAAATAGGATTTCCTTATACCATCGCTTATGGAATGACAGAATGCGGGCCTATCATTTGCTCAAGCCACTGGCAAGATTTAAAGAAAGCCTCCTGTGGAAAAGCAGCCAGCCGCATGGAAGTAAAAATAGATTCTCCCGATCCAAACACGCATGCCGGTGAGATTATTTGCAGGGGAACCAATCTCATGTTGGGTTATTATAAAAATCCCGAAGCTACCGCTCAAATCATAGATAAAGACGGGTGGTTGCATACCGGAGATTTGGGTACAATGGACAATCAAGGTTATGTTACGATACGCGGTCGTAGCAAAAATCTGTTACTAAACTCCAGTGGGCACAATATCTATCCCGAAGAGATAGAGAGCAAGCTGAATAACATGCTATATGTCTCAGAATCATTGATCGTGTTACAAAACGATAAGTTAGTGGCACTGATATATCCGGACTTTGATGAAGCTTTTGCCAATGGTCTGCAACAACCGGACATTGAAAAAGCGATGGAAAACAACCGTATCGAGTTAAATCTTCAGCTACCATCGTACAGTCAGATAACCAAAGTCAAAATTCACTTCGAGGAATTTGAAAAAACAGCAAAGAAAAGTATCAAGCGATTTATGTATCAAGAGGCGAAAGGGTAATTCTTCCTTTCGTCTCTTTTTTAGTTTTATTTTATCTTCTCATAATAAGGTAAACGGTTCAAAGGAACATCCGTGTCAATTACTTTCGGACCTTTAAAAATTTGCCCTCTCTCATCTTTCCATTTACCTTTGGGCAGCTTCACCGTACGTTTTACTCCGGGAGTCACCATAGGAGCTACCAGATACTTGTCCCCCAACATATATTGATCTTTACAGTCCGTAAAGCCCTGATGGGGATACTCATACTCCATGGAGCGAACAATCGGCTCACCCGTTTCCGCTGCGCGTTTGGCCAACTCCAGAATATACCCGCTCATTTTCTGATGCAAATGGGCGTAATGTGCACAAATATCAGCATTCTCTTTACTTAAAATCCTCCAAGGAGCTACAGAAAATTGCATCATAGGCATTAACGCATGTACCTGGCAAGAACGTACAATCAGTTCTTCATCAAACTCTTTTACATTGAGGAAAGCACTGTACTGCCCGCCCCCAATCATATCGGGACATGTATAATAATACCCCAGCAAACCGGCAGCCAACATATCCGGTATTAACATTCGTGTAGCATTCCATGAGTAATCCTTATCACCCAAACGCTGAACCAACGCCTGACCTCCAAGCTTCCAGCATGCCCGCAATTCATTGTAAGGAAAACTCAAACCTAACGCTGCCCATTTTTCCATAAAGGTATTAGGAGTGGCATCCTTATCATAAAAATCATATTCTCCGGGCGTCATATAACTGATATCCGCACCATCGAATTTAAAACCGTCTATTCCGTATTTCTCCTGATTGGCACGAAGTTGCTGTTTCAGATACTCCATAGCTTCCGGATTAGTAGTGTCATAGCAGGCACTGAAGCCATTCCACCAATGGATAATGGCAGGCTGCCCCGTATCCTTCTTCTTCAAGAGATACCCTTTCTTTTCCAATATCCGAAATTCCGGACTATCTGCCGATACATAAGGCGCTATCCATAACATCACTTTAAATCCCATCCGGTGCAGCTCATCCGTCATCCCTTTCGGATCCGGAAATTTTTCCGGTTTAAAATCGAAATTACCGTAATACCTCTGCCAGTTATCATCAATCATAAATACCCCTTGCGGAAAGCCATTCTCCACTACCTTATGGGCATATTGCATAATATCCCGTTGATTCTGATCATACATCAGCTCTATCCAAGTGTTGTATTGTGGCAATGAGAAAAATTCCTCTTTCGGTATTTGCCCTGAAGAGGGAAAGTGCTTTTTGGCAACAGCTAATTGAGCCTCTTTCAAAGTCGTTCCGGCAGATACAGGTTCCAGTTTTTCACTATCCGAATAAACGATAAGATCTCCGTTTTTCATTTCAAAACGGAAAGGATTTTCCGCCCATATATATCGTCCGGCAGAAGAAATCATACAAGGGACAAGCTGGTTATTACGATTGTTACGGGCTAAATCCTGTAATGCCAGCTGCTGTCCGAATGGCATCTGGTGTCCTAAAGCAACCACTCCTCCCCACCATCTTTCGTTTTTAAGCGGAGAAACCACAGTTGTAAACACATTTTGCCCGTACACAGCCAGGCTATTTCCCAATAAAATGAACAGTAATAATAGTAAAGTGTTTTTCTTTTTCATATATGATCAATTAAAGTACCAATTCATTAAATAGCTTGTCCAGTGTTTCCTCCAAGTCAACAGAAAAACCTACATGCGGACGGGAAGTCTGGATACACGAACTTCTCATAGCTGTCAGCCAGCGAAATCGCTCCGGAATATCCAATGCAGCAATTGTTCCTCCCGTTTTATGACCGGAACAGACCTTACTGAAAGCCTCCATATGTTCACGAAAATCGTCTATATCCAACTCCGGAGAGAAGACTCTCAACCTGTTTTCATTAATAGCATAGCGCATCTTTATAAAGTTAACCTGCTTGGAAAACAGAATAACCCCCACATTGATAAACTCTTCGCGTTCCACTTTCGGTACAATGCGGATTACTGCATATTCATATAAGTGTTTTTCTGGCATCCTCTGCTTCTTTTACAAATATTTCGGAATGATGTATCCTTTCTGTTAGAAATTGAAAATAAATATCTCGTATATCTTGGGGAGTTTCCTCCTTATCTCTCCAATGCAACCAGTCATCGGGTATCAGTTCCACAATCTCACGAAGCTTTTCATCAGTCAATATCTCTTTGCATATTCTATCCGCTTCCTCCAACTCACTCGCTTCGGCCAGCAAGGCATGCTCCTTTATCTGTGTAAAAGGACTGAGCGCATGCTTCCTCCAGTTTACCCACGAATGATGGAAAAACAAAGATGCTCCATGATCTATCAGCCACAATTCTTTGTGCCACATCAACATATTCGTATTTTTTGCCGTACGATCTACATTGGTCAGCAAAGCATCCATCCATACTACCTGTGAGGCCAACTTAGCATCCACTCTGGTCACTACAGGATCGAAAGGTAATGCTCCCGAAAGAAAATGCAATCCTAAGTTCAATCCACGGCTTCCCTGCAGGAGGTCTTGTATCTCCTCATCCCCTTCCGAACGGCCGAAAGCTTCATCCAGATTTAAAAAGACAATCTCCGGTAAACGCAGTTTCAGGGCACGCGCCACCTCCCCGCCTATCAGCTCGGCTATAAGGGCTTTTGTCCCATGTCCAGCTCCCCGAAACTTCACAACGTATTTGAATCCGTCGTCCGCTTCGGCAAGTGCAGGCAACGAACCTCCTTCACGCAAAGGCATGATGTATCTGGTTACATTTACAGTGCGTATCTCTATTTCTCTGTTTTTTACTGTCATAGTGTTCCTTTCTCTTCTGTTTGTCAGATATTAAGTATAACAGTCGGTCTTCCGAAAAAGTTCCTGTTAAAAACCAAATGGAATCGGGATACAAATATATAAATAAAACTGTTATTCTTCCCTATAGGCAAAAAGAGAGATGGTAATTGCTATACAACAAATCCTCTATCGGATGCCATATATGGTTCATTGTCCGAATAACGATTCATATAAATAGCTTTCTCACTGACTTTTTTACGCTTCTCAGATTAAACTGTTTCATGAACTTCATTCAATTTTTCTATTCGCAGACATTCATAAATCATCCTGTCAACAAAATCCCGTACGAACTGCTCTCCTTTCTTAAAAGAGAATTGTCTTCTTATCTGGTTAGGAGTACCCACAAAACAGTTCGAAGATGAGTTTCTCTCTCCGGTAAATTCAATATTAATGCAAACCAGGCAATATCCTCCTCTTTTAACTTCTCTAATGTACTGAAAAGAAAGAGAGTTATAACAATCCTCCATCTCTTCATTCTTCTCCACCAACACAATCTCCTTATCAGAAATAAGCCCTTTCCTATCCCGTTTCACAATCTCCAGAAGTCTAGTGTTCAATCGGGATACGATTTCACAAAGACGGGAATAATTAAAGTCATTTTTTCTCCTGTTCATCAGATATTCGGATATTTTTCCATCAGTTTCTTCATAAATGATTTACTAATTTGTAAATCCTCCGCTTTATCGAATGGTGGAAGCATCATACAATTATTTCCCTTTATCAAAACCAGATAACTCACATTTATAATCATTGACTGGCTGATTTGGATCAAATGAGGATGGTAGCTCAATATTTTTTCTGCATTTGTCGTTCTTTTCAATGCCAAAGAACGATGATTACATAAGGCAGCTTCCCACAACCTGTTCACGGAGTTATAACGAAAATAGCCGATATGTTCCAAACGCAATAATTGTATATTTCCGGTCATTGTAGAAGACAGGAATATATTATCCTGGTCTTTCGCTATATTAGTTAAGTATTCCATAATGAATACATCTTCTTTACGTTGCTCTTTCATTGTTTTATCTTGTTGGTTCCAATTTGTTCATACTCCATTTTCCAATTCAAGCAATACACTATTCGTATTGTATCAAACTGTAAGCTCAAGATTTTACCACTTCTCCCTTTTCATTCAAAAGTACATCCGACTGTCTGTCAAACAATGTGGCTCTAAATAAATGTTTATTCACTGCATAAATGCCACTATAATCAGGCGGAGTAACAAGTTTCCCCTTTTCGTCCATCAAGCCACGACAATTACCGACCGTATAACAATACAACCCGGTCGATGCCATTATTTCGGTACCATCGTCAAAGTATTTGCCCGTAGAATAATCCAACCGATCAATCATATCATACAACATCGGATTGAGAATCTCTCCCTTATATGACATCTGCATTCGCGATTCATCCCACCTGGAGACGATTGCATAATCCGAAGTCTGCGTAATATACCTATATTCAGCAGGTATTACGATGTGAAGCGAATCATCCATTAGTCCATACTTACCATCTTGTATAAAAACCCTCTTCCCGTACAATGGATTCTGGATATAGTCATATTGCGGCTTTACGACCCATTCACCTTTATTATTTATAATACCGCATTTACCCTCCTCGTCGTACATGCTGCAATATCCCTCATGAAATACAAAGTCCACACGCCGGTCATTATCTTTCAGATACGGATATTGAAAATCAATAACAACCTCCCCCCGACGATCGATAAATCCTACTTTATCCTCTTTGACCACCGCGGCCAATCCTTCCGAAAATATCCAGGCATGAGTATATTGTTCCGGAATAACCGCTTCTCCTGTAAAACGGTTAAAATACCCTCTTCTATAATTTTTCGAATAAATGACCAGCGAATCCGTATAAGCCTCCGATGCAAACATCCAAGTTATCCCTTTTAGTGTTATTTCACCGGTTCGAAGATTTTTAATGCCATATGTTCCGTCACTATAAGAAATTGAACGGCACTCACTACTATACAATTCACCCTCGTATTCGCGAACGCGACTTTCTCTATTATACACCTTAACCACAAGAACGGTTATTATGCAAAGACATAAAACGGCAATCGCTCCCAAAACCTTTCCCAATACTTTCATAATCTTTTTCATCGTACTCTATATTTTTAAATTATAACCATATTATATACCTGTGTCTTTACTACTTTGTTTTCTGTTTTTACCTCTTCCATAATTGTATATTCTTTAAAATGTTATTGATTATATATCTTTATGATTATAGAGTATAAAAAGTAACCTTAATCTATCAGAGTTTATCGGTTTTTATTAAAAAATCCTTTCGGGCTATTTCTTGTTGCTGTAATCTTTCGGAATTATTTTTCCTGGTGCAAAATATATAGATAAAAGTGCGCATTGCAGGTAAAAATTCAATTTTCAAAAGTGCGTATTGCAGGGTATTTATAGTACTATAAATTTGCGTATTGCAGAAAATATTAAATCTAACAACAAATACACTATTCGTTCGCTCACCTGATTCAGCGAAAGTGCGTATAGGAGAAAGTTATGTGATTCATCCCAAGAATCTGATCGTAAAAGAAGGAGTGGTATATTTTCCTGCCTATATGATTTTCTGTTTGTATTGAAATTTCTTATTATTCCAATCTTTCAGAATTAAATTGACTGAAAGATACTGTTATCCTGGATTTTGTCATTTGCTCATTCACAAGTGTAGATATGCTATTATATCCGGCTTCTATCAATATATTTTTTAGCAACAGTACGTTCTTATCACCATTTATTTTCCTTAACTCACATCTTCTTGTGTACCCAAACCAATGATTAGTACTCTTTTTGTCTGTACTGTTGCAAGCACAGACAAAAAGAGTATTAAAATTGCCAATATGTAGAGTTTTTACTTCTCAATCGCATTACCATTCAAATGTCATTCCGTTCTTTTGAGTAAGAGCAAAATACCTGTCGCATTTCTTCGTCCTCACAGTTATCTGCAAGTTCATCGAATTTCGCACGAGACATCACAGACCCACGAGCCATTGTAGCAGCTTCAACCAACCGTGCCGTCTTATTACCGGTTTCAAACGGGACGCTGATACCGTTGGTCATTGCAGACAACTCTTTGTACCATGCGGCATTAGTGATGGTTACCGTATCAATCTTTATCTTTTTTCGAGCTGCTTTCTCTGCTTCTTTCCGCCAATCTATCTGGTTACCCACCACATAATTCTCATAGGTATAACCCAAAGGATGGGGATCCGCATCCGAGATAAGCAATATCGCTCGTGTGGAATTCTCACGCCAGGGAGTCTCTTCAACGATTTTCTTGATAACCAATTCATAAAATTCATCACCATCACCCCCGCTCGTATTTTTAGTCTCACGAATAAATTTGATAAGATCATTCTCATTATTGGTTAACGTCATACACTGATAAGCATCGCCAAATTCGTGGGCACTCTTCATGTCGCAATAATCCCCAAAAGCGACGATACCAAGCCGTAAATCGTCATTTTCCTTAAAGAGACGGGGCACGAGATCCGCCACTTCGCTACGTACTGCTTCAATATAAGCCGCCATCGAACCGGTCGTATCGAAAGCAATAACCATATCAAGTTTACCTATCTCCTTAAAAGTGACTTTTTCAAACGCTTTGGTTTCTTCCGTTGTCATTTCTACAGGATAGTTAGTGTCACCTCCCCAATACCCCATCGGGTGCAATTCGTTATTAAGTTTCTTAAAGTTACTACCAATTACCGGCATTGCCTTAAGCTTTTGCATTCTATCCTTTAACTCGGTTTTACTCTTGGCAAAAACAAAATTCCAATAATAACGACTTTCAGATGCATAGTCCTCACTATCGAAACACGGATAACGTTGAGATTCTTCTCCCACATACACACCATCTTTTGAAATACCCTTCAATGCATGCAGAATGATGTCGTTTACACCGTCAAACATCGCGCCATAAACCTGAATTTTTCCTTTGTAGTCAAACTTTTCCATAATCACTTATTTTTAAAATTATTCTATTTTCACAGAAGTGAGTGTATCACTAAGCAAAGCAGCGATGGCAACCGTATCATGCGTCCCTCTCTATTAACAATGCCGATATCATTTCAATTCGTGTTATCTAAAAGTATACTTTGCTATCTAAAATTAATTTCAATGTTTTATGATAAAAGAATACAAGAGGTAACCCGTTTCAATCAAATTTTATCGTTTAAAAAAAGAATTTACGCTTCGCAACACACTTTTCACATCATCCATCGGTTGAAAGGGAACGATAATTTCAAGGTTTGTATTGATGATGCAATAAACTTTCTCCTCGTCATTGTCTTCCATACCGAATCCATCCTCATCCGCAAAGTAACGACCATCGGGATAGGTTGTCCAAACAAGAGCACAAAGTCCGTTTTTAAAATCATTGTAACGATTGAATCCGAATTCTACACGTTTACAGTCAACACAACAATGATAGTGATTGTGATGTCGATGGATACTATCATAATCGATGTCTTTATCTTCAACCAAGAGCTGCCCGTCCGCATTTACGAATTCACGTAGTTTGCCGGTCCGCATATTAACAAGTATGAAAGTTTTGCCTTTTCCCCAGAAAGCGGCGATATCGTTACCTAAGTCCCGGCCGTGATTATCACCATCCAAAGCCGGAATACCACAGGCTATGACATCTTTGTTATCTGTTATCTTGAAATGAGATTTAAAGTTCTCCATTTTTTTCTTCATATATCCTTAGATTATAATACACTCATAATTATTACTGTTTATTTTTTACTTATAGAGTACATTTTCTTAATTTATCTATCTTCTGTCGCCTCCATTTTTATTTTCTTTTTCTAACTTTGATGTTTGCCTATACCTATAATAATGAAAGTCTCAATTGTATTTTCAGGAAAGGCGTTATCATATGAAATTACATGTTCTATTTTCTCGGTATTACTGCAACCAACTATACCGAAAAGGAAGTTGGAATATGTTTGTAAAAATTTCTCATATCCAATCTGTTCGAAATTGGTTGCATGTTGTGTGGAAACCAACAAGAATCTACACCTATCACTGTTCTTTATCAATTCTGTTTCTAATTTATGCAACAATGTTTCATGATTGCCATCTTCTACACGTGCATAAATCGCGGTATAATTATCACATAACATCCGTAAATAACAAAGTTTTAAAGGATCGCTGCAGACCATTTTTTCTAAATCCCGAAATTTGGAATAGTATATCCGCTCAATCACATCTTTATCTGAAATAATTTCGCAGGAAAGCGAACTGGTAGCAATTCGTGATTGGATAGCAGCTACTTCATTCAAGATAATACGTTGCTGTTCGATAATCGGCAACACATACTTTCGAATGACATCCTCCGTTAATCGATGCCTCCCGGGAAATGAAAAATATTTAGTATAATGCTCACAATACTCTTCACGGCAATTTACCGTATCATCACCTATACCAAATAGTGCAATCGTATTATCTCTCTCCTCACCTGAATAAGCCATACATTGTGTTTGCTCAAGTTCTTCGTAACGGTCACATAACTCCGGTGTTATTTCATATTCAGAAATACCATCCTGCCTTTCACTGAAGAATCTGTTGATGCCTAATTTACACCGCATTGATCGTGACACATGAAGAGATGGATTTACCAAAATCTTATATGTACCTTGAAGTTTTTGGGCAAACATTCCTCCCATGGAGGTACCGATTACGAGATTTATCTTCTCTTCTTTTACAAGTCTTTTCAACATCTCCAATGCCACCATTGGCTCAATAGGAAGGTCTGGAGAAAAGATGGTGTCATTTGGCAATAGGCGGCGCAAATGCTCTGCCGTTCCAGAATTACCGGATGAGGAAAGTCCATGTATATATAAAATCTTCATACTGTTTATACTTTAAGCTATTTGTACCAAAACTTCCGTGTAATTACCGTTACCAAATCGAATCCATTCACCTTTAAATTCCCGTACTCCATTTTTACCACGATCATCGATAAGATAATCATCTTTGCATATATCATTCATTACTTTATTTTCCATTGTAGCTATGCTTTTAATTTCAATATCTATTACCACCTCGGTCACCTTCTTCCACACAAATCCTACAAACAAGAGTCTTTTCATCATATAGTTCCAAATCTAGTTGTTTAGGTCTGGAATTGCTCAACATTTTCTCACACCATACCAAGAAAGCACAATATTCATTATCAAATCTAAAGCTATACCAAAGAGGGAGGTTCCTTTTGCTCTCACTTTCTTTTCTCAAATCATCCGGGTTAGGGATTTTGAAATCTTTATCCGTTAACCGGACATATGCTGTATGAGAATAATGGCTGCTTTTTATAACTTCTACGACCTCTTTCCAAGGTGCAGTAAGAGGAAAATGGATGTGTTCATAATATCCTGATGCTTCCGGTCCTCATAAATCCTTTGCTTGACTATTACGCATTGTTTCCGAGTAGTCAAATATATGCTTTATCATCATCTCGATTCTACTGAGTTCATCCCAAGGTATAATAGCTTTCGTCATAAGTCATCCTTCTATTAATTCATACTCAACTCCGAACCATTCGTTTAATGTATCTTCAACCTGGGCATTGATTTCAGGTGTAATCTTATCCTTTATCTTCTTATACACATAGAGAACGGCGACACCTTCATCCAATACACCCAATAGTCGATATACGGCACTTGGTATCAAACTTACCGGAGATACGGTGTAGATGATTGCAGCATAAATCAATACCCTGTCTAATGTGGTCGTTTTTTCATCAACCATCACATAATAGAACTGTAACAGCGGCCGGGTTGCTGTTCGTCCGGCTTTCAGCGCATATGGCCGGATCTTGATATACAATTCATTAATTTTACCGCGCCAATCATAGTTCTTCACTTTCTTCAACAGTGAGTCAATCTCTTTGCCCATAATCCAATAGGCCAAAATCGTAATACAAATAATCGTCAACATATTCTTTCTTGCTTTAGTTTCTTATATAGAGTCTTATCTATATGGATACCTATCTCCTATAGTCAATTTAATCCCAAAAACCGAATTTATCCAAAGATGTATTTTGCTCAAATACATTTTCCGAAATAACCAACTCCTTCGGTTTCTTTACACTTTGGAAAATCGGATGGCCAGCAAAAGCGGCTTCATCAATACTTACCATAGAATTAAACTCTATTCTACGCATGGATTCATTATGGTAGAAAGCCTCGCAGCCTATCTTCTCTAAAGATTTTGGAAATACGGCAGAACGTAGTTTAGACACTATGTATTTACAACCAGTTGTTACTCAATAATTTGTAAGTAATAAATCTGAAATATGGTCGTAATCTTTAATTGCGCATTCTAAAGGGGGAAGGTTTAACACTTTTATTGATTATTAACTCATTTAGAGCATTCGTATTGGCGGTTTCTTCTCTTTCCCATGCAGTTTGCTTCTGATATTCCACTTCAATTTTGGCTTATCGTTTAAGTCGCTGTAAAGGTACTATATTTTGTTTAATCTATTCGATATTCCTTATCTTCGATTGTATTACCGATTTCTCAATATATTAAAGCGAGAGGAAGTGCAGCCCCAATCTATTATTTTGGAGAGAATGCAGTCTGCCGCTTACGAGCTTGCCTTTGTTAAAATAACAGTCCTCAGAAATGGGAGTACGTGCATAATCTGTTCTCGAATTAAGAACTATTATCTTCATTGTTGATTCTTTCTTTTTACCTAACTATTTCGTAGGTCGTTTGTCTCCGTTGCCGAATGGTCATATCAAACCAAGAAATGGAGAAAAGTTTGGGGCTGTTTACTCTCCAGAGGATGAAGAAACAGCCCCAAACACAGTTTACCACACTTGACCTTTATTCATTTAGCAGAACAACTGGTTACTTTGATATTCGACATCGGAAATAGTGGCTATATATTCAATATCTGTTCAATATCCCTGAATCCCTGTCTTTATTTTGCATTTTCAATTTTACATTGGATTTGTTTTTTCCGAATGCAAAGTTGTACACGAGGTTGATATAGACCATATTGGCATTATTAGTGATTCTTTCGGTTTCTGTCCGGTGTAGAAGTGGCGTTCCCGATACGAATGTAACCTGTTTCCATGAATCATAGAACGGGTATCTTATACCTCCAGTAATGGTCAGATTCTTTATCGGTTTATAAGACAATTCTACCGATGCCATGCTTGGAATATTTTCCATAGTCTGTCCGACAAGTGATTTCTTTTGAGTCTGATAGAACAACTGTAATCCCCATTTATTATATGCAAAATACACTGAGGGTATTATCGAATAGCCCGTATGATTCCACTCTGAATCGCCCAATTTATTTGTTTGGTGGAACACCTCAGAGTACAGTCTTAACCGTAGAATATTGTTTGAAAACGGATACCATTGCAGAAACAGGCTGGCTTTCATACTCTGTGCATTATCCAGATTGCCGAATGTCTCGATGATACTCGTGTCATCAGATTGGAAAATCGGAGCGATAGCATCTTTGGTATATGAGTATCTCACTTCCGCATTGATTACAAATTTCTTGAAGCCTTTGAAATAGGACAGCGAGAAATCGTGATTGTTGCTCGGTGTCAAATTGGGATTTCCTGCGAATATATAATTGGGGTCTTTGAAGTAAGGATTGTAAGTCAATGAAGACACTGACGGGTTTTCTGTATTTACCTCATAATTGAACATCAGGTCTGAACTTTCGTTTATGAAATATCCTAATTTCACCTGAGGGCGGAAATGGGTGAAGTTATAGGTCTTATTTTCAATGGTTGTAAAAATGTTGTTGTTTACACCTGCACTTATACTGTAATTGAATTTTTCACCCATCATTCCAGTTATTCCCAAATAGGAGTAGATTTCATTAGTAGTTATCCGGTTGTTTGAAGGCAAATTGTTTTGAATGCTGTTGTTGTACATATATCTGGTTCCTGCATACAAGTTTGCTTTCTTCATTTTATAGTTATACAGTGCTTCTCCGATAACCGAATACTTGTCTGTATTTATTATCGTTACTGTTTCAAAATCCGTTTTCTCCTCCAGCAATTCTCTGTATTCATAGTCATAGTCGGATTTGTAGTATGTACCGACAAGATTCATTATAAGCTCATGTTTGGAGCCGAATGACTTGCTGAAATACATATCCATAACCGGATTGATGTATTTGTCTTTGTCTGAACTTTCGCCAGTTTTAATAGTTTCCACGCCATTGATTCTTGACATGATGTCCTGTATCGAGGAGCGTCTGCGATTTAATGAATTGAAAGATAGTTTTGCGCTAAACAAATAGTTGTCAATTTTTGAATTGTTGAAACTGATTTCAGCCATCTGCTGTTCGTATGCATACGGACTGTTACGTCCGTTTTTTGTCTTTTCATAATTAGCTCCTCCAACCGAATACGCCATTTCTTCATCCAATACTCGTTTGTCGTAGTTCCTGTAATTGATATTGTAAGTTACACCAATCTGCGAATTTCCCCAATTATATTTGAAGTTGACAACATTGTTGCCAAAACCAGTGGTTACGGCATTTTGGGTGTTGATACCTACCGCACCTCCATTGTGCCTTTCTTTGGTCACCACATTGATGACTGCACCCAATCCCATGTTAGAGTATTGTATGGGAGGTTGTGTATAATAATCTATTTTAGAGATGTTTTCCGGAGAGATAACGGAAAGGTCTGTCGGTGTTGACGGTATGCCGTTTATCAGAATCTTGACAGCTTTTCCGTCCACCGAATTTACATTCTGGTCGATAACCTGTATTTTGGGCAAGTGTTCCAATGCCGCCAATGCGCTGCTGTATTGTTCTTTTTCTATGTTGGTAAGTTTATATTCTTTTTTATCAGCAAACCTTTTGACCATGCTTGTGGTGATTACGACTTCATCCAATTGCATGGCATCTTCTGCCAAAATTATTTCTCCAAGATCAATGGATTGATTCAATGTCAGTTCCTGTCGGTAGTCCGCATAACCGATAAATAATATGTCAATATTGTATTTCCCTTCCTCTATTTCCTTGATTATGAATTGTCCGTTTTCATCGGTAATACCTCCTTTGTAATTCAGAGTATCCTGCACAGAACGCACTATAACATTTGCGCCGATGATAGGTTGTGCTTTCGCATCCTTGACAATTCCTTTAACAATATGCTGGCTCCATGCTGGCACAGAACATAAAAAACAACATAGCATCAGAAAAATGACATTTACTCTTCTCATGATTTTTATCGTTTTATTTGGGCTGTAAAACTACTCAAAAATTCCCGAAACGGGGCTGTAAACTGACTGACAGTTGTCTGACATTATACTGACAAATTGCTGTCAGACTCTAATTCTTTTTCAATTTCTTCAATGGACGGCAGACTACCACAGAAATCACTTGGTAAGGCTTGTCCTAATTCATAGTCGGAGATTCCAATAGGCTTCTGAATATCACGCAAAGCATATTCAGCCTTAATGCGGTCTTTGCTCTTGCAAAGCAATAGCCCGATAGTACGGTTGTCTCCTTCACGGCAAAGAATGTCATCCACGGCAGAACAGTAGAAATTCAACTTGCCGATATACTCCGGCATGAACTCCGTGTCTTTCAGTTCAATCACCAAATACCTGTGCAGGAAAGCATTGTACATCAATATGTCAATATAGTAATCATCGCCTGACACATTGATGTGATATTGTCGTCCCATAAAGGCAAAACCTGCACCCATTTCTACAAGGAATTTTTCCACATGCTTTACCAGACCGATTTCCACGTCACGCTCGTTATATTGGTCGGTGAAAGTCAACATGTCGAATATATACGGGTCTTTGAGCATGGATTTCACATCGTTTGCTTCCGGGATTGGCAAAGTCTCCGTGAAGTTGTTTACCAAAGCCCCATGTTTGCCATAATCATCAAGCCTGATGGCTTCTTGTAAATAGCGTGTATTCCAATGTGATGTGATACACTGCACCATGTACCAATACCGGACACGAACATCCTTGACCTGCTGCAAGAGTATCAGGTTATGGGTCCAGCCCAAATGTTTGATGGGAAGAGTAAAATTATACTTTTCCAATTGCGCAATCACTGATTGCGTAATTGGAGCATCCGTCTCTTTCACTATCGTAAGCTCCTGATTATATTCATTGAAAAACTGTATCATGCACTGCACATTGCGCACGGAGCAACCTTTTATCTCGGTATAATCGTTCCTCAAGTCCACAGCCAGCCGTTGCAAGGTCTTTTTGCCCCAACCGTCGGCGTCTTGGCTTTGTTGTAACATTTCGCCGATGTCCCAATACATCCGCAACATCTCTTCATTGGCGGCATAGATTGCCCTTTGCTGTGCAACCAATACCCTTTGCTTGATTTTGCGGAGCAATGCCGCACATAACCACGAAAACTATCCGTAAAGTTTTCAATATCTTGCCTGTCTGTATTTTTAGCCATATTCTACATATATTTTTTACAAAGTTACTCTTTTCATTTGACTATACACCAATAAGCTCTCCGTATTTTGAGTGTATTTCTTCGTGAAGCTATCTTTTATCTTCTCATCGAAAAGCCTCTCTTCTGTTGTCGGTCATACTGCCCTTCCATCACGTTATCGACTTCTCGTCTGGCTTTGATTTGCTCCCGGTTATCCAAATTTCCTTTTTGCTTGGCAGTGATATACAAGAAATCTCCGGCTGCACGGTGCGGCTGTTTGTCGTCACCGAACAGGTTAAGGGCACTCTTGATGTCCGACACCTGTTCTGCATCAAAGCGTGGTTTGTAATAATCCCTTGCCAGACGGATAATGCCGTGTACTGCCTTGCGGAAGATGTCGCTTGTTTTGAGCAGCAGGAAACTGAGACAGCCGATAATGTGGTTTTGCCACGAAATCCGATTTTTGAGCCTCGTGATTTCCTCCGTATGCGCAGCCTCCCGGCGGTTGAGTTCCGACAGGTGCTTGGCTTCCAGTTCCATCCGTTCACGGTGATGGTCGTTCTGCATGGTTTGGATTTTACATTGCAACCGCTCAATGGTTTCCTCATGCGTGGCTATGATTCAAAATAAGTATGCGGTTTGTACATATGATTGCCCAGCATAAGATATATTTTACCATTCAATCGACTCAATATACTCTCCCACAATATAATATTTTAAGTTCTTTACAATAGAGCACTTATGCTCTTAAATCTTTCAACAACATTATCGCTGACTCATAATTTATTTTTCTATTAGCGAGTCATGCTCACTGCTAATTCAAATATTTCTTGATTGCTTTCATCGTTTTCTCCCGCAAGGTATACAGATGCTATTTCGATCCCCATCTTCCTCAGCCAATTAAAAGCTTGTATGGCTGTCTTTGATGTATTCTTTGAAGTTCCTATTTAAATAATAGAACATAAAGACTCCGAGTTTATAACTCACCTCGCAACTTTTTTCATCAACAGTAGCGAACTTGGGTCGAATCTTAAACTCCTTCTCAATGAAGTCTGAAATCTCTTTATAGGTCTTACAGCTTTCATATTATTTAAGTTTTAATGTTGCTTTCAATTGTTGTAATCCGAGGCTTGCTCCGCTTTGGATATGGATACATTCTCGGTTGCACCCCTCAGGCAATGCGACCTCAGAAGGGTCAATAATGTATAATTCACATTTTGGCGGTATCATCTTCAAAAGTTCTGCAGCTGGATAGACCAACATCGTAGAGCCTACTACAATAAAAACATTTGCTTGCTTTGTTGCCTCTACAGACGCTTTCCACAGCCGTAGTTCGATATCTTCGTTGAAGAATATTACATAAGGTCGCAACTGTGAACCATCGGGTGCCTTATCACCAATATGAATATCAGGATTGTTATGGTCAATCTCATACGATTCATATGGATGTAATGTAGAAGCATTCTTCAACGCTTCACCGTGGAGGTGAATTACATTCGTTGAGCCTGCCCGTTCGTGAAAGTCATCGCCATTCTGGGTAATCACTGTCACCTCGTACTCGTCTTCCAACTCTGCAATAATGTAATGTCCTTCGTTAGGCTCTTTCTTCATAATCAAGCTGCGAATGAGATTGAAAAAATCGAGCATCCGCTGCCTCCGTTCGTTGCAGTCACTTCGTCTTCCACAATACCACGAACTGCGTGCGGCTACAGCCTCGATGTTGAGCGTATCCCACAAACCGCCTTTGCCACGAAAAGTGGGTAATCCACTCTCGCGGCTCATACCGGCTCCGGTATAGAAGACAAGTTTACACATACTATTTCTGTGGTTTATGCAACGACATTGTGTAGCCACATCTGATACATTTTGTGCCGGATAGAGGTCTTGCTCCAGGGTAAGTTTCCTCATACATAAAATGGTGGTTGTCTCTCACGTAATCGTGGTTGGGACATTTCAGTCCACGTACTTCTTTTACCTTCTTCATATGGATATTATTTATTGTTACTATACAGAAACTTTTCGCTCGAATTACTAACCCTTTTCTTTTATAGAGTAGTAATCCGAGCGAAATATATCTCTGTAAGAAAATAAATCTTACGATTTATGGAATAAGTGTAAACCATTGATTCAATATATCTTCCACTTGTGTTCTAATTTCAGGTGTCACACGATGCTTAACGCGGTTGTAGGCAATTGCTAAAGTCGCAACATTATCTGCCAAACCTAATATTCCGAACTTGTTTCGGCTCAACAAATCCTTTGGCAAAAGCTGATATGCCAACGCCCCAATGATAATTACTTTGTCTACAACCGGTGTCGTGGGAGCTTTAACCACATAATATAATTCCAAAACAGTACGCGTGGTCTCTCTTCCAGCCTTGACAGCGTATTGTTTAATATATTGCCAGAGTTGTTCTGGACTTCCAAAGACGTTGCTTAATATATCCATATATTCAATGTTTAAATTTCAGTTTACTATATAGATAAAAGAACACTCGGATTTCTATCTTCAGAAATCAAATCCAAGTTTACGACCTTTTCTGCGCCACTCCTCATCATCCTTTTCAAACTGATCAAGCATTTTCTCTGTATTGGAGATAAAATCATCTGTTTGATTGAGTAAAGCAGCAGTACGCAGACGAAGTTCTATACGCTGCCTCACAAACGATGACTCTGATGCACTTGCCCCGATAGCATTCATCACTCTGCGAAAGCAGGCGTCAGAGTTATCCAACTTAACTCCACACTGCTCAATAGCACGGTCTAATGACTTTTGTCTATCTGTCAAAATATTCCAACTCATATCATTTTATCTTTTTATTGTTAATCTAACAATCTTATATAGGCAGTACATCAAATATACCGGGGTTATGAAGAACCCTAAAAATATTGATATTGCAAGTTTAATCAAGAAATGCCCAAATATGGCTTCAAATGTAAACCATACGAATGTCATCGGTGCAAATTATGACAATCTACACATTGGGCTACAGCGGGTCGTGTTGGATGGTAATAACAATTCATTTAATCTATATTTCTTGAAACAACCGGATACCTGGCCAATCTATTAAATTCATTTTGAATCTTATCCATAACCAGTTTATCCAATTTGTTTTGTTGTATCATTCCCCAAAGCTGTGGTATCGCAAAAGGCCACCATACACATACTGTCAATGCCGTAGGGATAGCTTGCTGACCAAATATACCGACACTCGCTTTCACATATACATGTGGGACAGCTGGTGATATTCTGATTTTCAAAGCCGTCTGCAAGCCTAAAACCGCCTTAAACAGATTTCCTTTCTTAATTGAAATATCCCAATCTCCTGAAGGTAATTTAATCCCATCAACTTCATATCCATCATAACGCAAAGAAGACATTAAACTATTTGCAACCGTATCCGAATAAGGTGCTACATCACAGAATAACTTTGTCGATCTAAAAAGTCCCATACTTCGTTTTTTTTCTATTGATGATGTAAAGGAGTGAAATCTATCATTGACCGGATTGTATCATTCTTTTTAAGAATACTTTATTTTTATCTGAACCGATAATTTCAAAATTCGCTGATTGCAAAAGCTTAATAGATATAACGTTGTCTTTGTAGACTTCACTCTGTATAAAATCACAACTCAAATTTTTCAAAATAAAGCTTACTGTTTCTAAGATGCACTCTTTCATTATGCCTTGTGAACGGTAAGCCGGATGCATAGCATAAAATAACGTCGGTTTGTCAGGTATATCCATTATGGCTATAAACCCCACAAGTTTAGCATTTAAATAAATCCCCCAAAGAAAGCCTTCATTACGAGTCACATAACAACTAAAAGAATATAAGAACTGTTTTATGCCATCTTCTGAAGAAACAAGATCATTCAATTCTCTGAGATAACGTTTGGTCGCATCGTCATCAAATATCTGCCGCAATATTGGAATGTCAGTATTATTGATACAACTCAATACGCATCTATGCGTTTGTATTTTAGGATATGCATTCATTTTATCAGGCCTCTTTCTGCCATCTCACAATATAAAAACATGAAAATCTGTGCATATACCCGTTCATTATGACACAAGATATCCCATTGTTCATCCGAATATTCAACTGCTGTCAAACACATGTCGCACATTCGAATGGCTGGACAATATTTACAACGTTCAACACGCTTATGATAATATTCCTCTACAATCTCATTTGCACGTTTCCAATCTATACCATTCTTGACATTCCCAATTCGATATTTATCGGCTACTTTTTCACATATCCCAATCTGCATTTGAGAGTCAATATATATCTTTGAATTGATGGGCATACAAGTTGCCATTGGTACTGATTGTCCTGCGTCTATAATTGGACGATCTTTCCAATAAGCGAGGCATTCATCCAAAAAGATTTTAAGAACAACCCAATCTTGATGTTTCTCATATGCGTCTAATATATGTAGATAAAGTTGTTTTGTCTCTTCGTAGTCAACAGTTTTTACCCCATTGATAAAATTAGGGGATAATCCATGAATATTTGAAAGAACGAAACTTTTCAGCAATCCATCGCTATTCCATTCTCGTGCAATTTGGATAATGTCACTAAATGCCACCAATGTCATTTGCAATAACACACATGGAATATATTCAGGATAAGTCTCTTTTATATGGCTCAATGCACTATAAACTCTTTCATATGATCCATTCCCCATGATGTCAACGCGATGTTTATTATGAAAAACTTTAGTCCCATCGATTGAGATTGCCAACTCTACACTATTTATTGAAAGCCATTCAATTTTTTCATTATTTAGCAACACATCATTTGTTGAGATAGAAAAATCCACATTGTTTCCCCAACGCTCGCGCCCTCTTATTATTGCATATTGAATAAGTTGGTATTGCAACAGCGGCTCACCTCCATAAAACGCAATACGTAAACGTCTATTCCCAGCTATCTGTTGGATAAAATCATATATAACATCAATGTCTCTACCTGTTAATGTATGACTACCGTGAATACGATTGTTTACATAGTCTCCGGAATAGCAACAATATGTACATCTGAGATTACATTGTTCTGTTATACCGATAATAAACATTTCTATTTCAGACATAGTATTGAACTGATTCAGAGGATTGAAACGCCAGGTATAATCACTTTCATCCGCAACTCCTCCTACTATTTCATTCGTTCTACGCAAATAGGAATAGATGTTTCCTCGAATGGTCTGAATATGCATATGAATTAATCTTAACTCCTTCTTCCACATTTATTTGCCGAGCAATGTCCGCATCTTAAACACTTTGCCTGACAGGCAGCCATGCCCATAGCCTGGATAGCTGCTTTCTTCTTATCCTCCTTTATTACATTATTATTAAGAATAGGAAGAATGCCACCATAACTTACTTGATTATTTACTTGTGTGTACATAACTTAATATTTAGTGGTTATACTCGTTTGATGATTCTATCATATTCTCCTGAACTATACCAATTCCATAATTCTCCTGCTCGGACAACTAACCACGGCATAGCTGCCGCATTAATGGATAGATATTTAATTATACTATCCATCATTCCCGAATGATTGTTGTTGAAATCCATTGCCTGCTGAATAAAAGACTTTATATGAATCCGGCCATAGCATTTCTTCGGCAGACCTGCCATTTTTATCATTGTAGTAAGAGCTACATTTATGTCTTGGCAACATAATAGACCTATACGATCCGCCGAAAAATCAGAGATACGATACCAATTTAATAATGGCATTTTTACTAAACTCATCCATATATTCAGATCAGAGTTCGCTATAGGCATATACATTGCTTCTGTAAACATATGGTATGATTTATGACCGCATTTTATATGTCCGAGTTCGTGTCCAATCATAAAATACAGTTCTTCAGGAGAAAGCAAATCCACAGTTCCTGATTGTAATATTATTCTCGGCTTTTGCTCTCCTACGGAAAATGAGCAAATATCATAATCCCAGTCAGTTGAACAGGCCGGTACATTTTTTATCTCAAGTAACCGACAAGCCTCCACAACATGTCTATGTATATTCGGTAAACTTTTATCTGTTACATTTATACCTTCCGCAGAATATTCAATTGCAGCATACTTTTCCATTATGCTACCGACCGTCTTATCAACTATTGATTTAAATCCTGGAATTTTTCTCAATTTATCCAATGTTGATTTGTCCTTAGGATGTAGAATGGCCGAAATATCTAATCCTTTTATTGTAGTTCTAAGTTTCATATCCTGGTGCTTCTATGATTATCAACCTCCACCCATAGAATAGTCTCCTTCAGCATACAATATACGCTTACGACATCGTGAACAACTGATTAAAGTGCGTGTTTCATTGGGCATTTCTGAAAGAGGATTGAGGGTACCACATTCCGGACACACAATGTAGTAAGACTTACAATGCTCACAATAGTGCAAATCTAATGTCCTAAAATCTGCTTTTTGTTTATTAGAGCGCGATTCACCAGACCAAAAATGGTCAACACCATTTATAATCGAACCGCAAATAGCAAGACCAAGTCCCTCTTTTGATTTCAAATCCTTGAACTTTGACCAAGGACGAAGTTCCCGCAAACACTTTTTACATTTGTGTGGCATATTATCTATTTATTTTTTGAATATCATATATAGTATTGTTCTGCCAATTTTGCGTTCCATACCATTCTTGGTTATAGGTACGCTTGTTTGACGGCTAATTTTCTGTTTAAGTTTGGTTATCCCCAATGCTCGTTTCCACGAGAATGAGGCTCTTGGTATTTTTATTTTGTTCATACTTCTTCAGTTTCAGGTGTAATCGGTTTCACCTTTGACATCTCACTATCTTTCCATTTGGCAATGGTAGCATCAGCAACCTCAATTTGAGCGTTCTTAACTTTTTCAAGAATATCACTCTTCAATTCGAGTTCTATCTGATGCTGTTTTTGAAGTTGTTCTTCACGTGTTTTCAACTCAATATCATGCATGTTACGAATGCGTTCCATATACTCATCAGATTCAAGGTATGCCATCACCTGTTTTTCTTCTGCTTGAATCATTCTATCATAAGAGCCGACAGGTGTAACAATCTTTACTACGGTAGGAAGAATTTCAATAATAAAAAACAGCAGGCGAATCATCCACAAAAAGAATAACTCAGTAGGCAAATTTCCATTCGCATCTCTTTTCCAAACTGCATATTCGAGAATACGATAGTTCTGTATGAAGTGATTTCCTTTATTTGATGTCTGCCGAAAATCCTGAATAATCTTTCCTCTCTCAGTAGCCAAAGAATCACGTGTATCCCGATTATGAGCCAAACGTTCAGATTCCCTTACATAGTCCGTGGTATTTTGAGCAATCTGTCCCTCTGCAATAGAGCGTTCCCCTTCAAGTTCTTTAATCCTTTTATTGATTTTATCATTCCATGCTTTCTTCTCATTTTCCATTGTGCGCCAATGTGGGCGTCTTAAATCTTTTAGACGAGTTATTTCACTAGTATATATAGCAGAGTCTATAGCGTTCTTTGCATTCGCCAGATTCCTTTGTGTGGCATTGATCTGATTATTATAATTGTTGTACTGGTTCTGGGCAGTTGTAAACGTATTTGTTGTTGGTTTATTCAATTTGTTTCGCTCTGCCTGAATCTGTGCATTCAATGAACTGACATTGCCCCTTAAACCTATATTTAGGCTATCCAGTCTGCTCATCGTCGAAGTAGACAAATCAATCTCGCCACTCAAAACTCCTTCTTCTCTATGAGCACGTGTACTTTCTGATAGTTCCTTAGCCGAACTTTCATTAAAAAAGAATTTTTGTTCTGCGATGAAGTCCTCGAAAATAACCAACTCTAATGGAATCGATACCATAAAAGCAATGATGCATGCCAATGCAGAACGAGAGAGCAGGGGTACCCAGAACTTCTGTTTCTTGGCTGATGGATCTTTCTTTAATGTAATGACAAGACTCCGGTCGATACAGAAAATCAACAGAGACCATATTAAACCAAACAGCATTGCCCAACCTAAACTTCCGGAAGATTCGTCGCCGCTCTGTGTAAAATACCACGCTGCAGATGTTCCCGCACAAAAAGCAATAAACGCAGTCATCAGAATTGTCGCACCAATGGCAGAAAACTTTTTATGGTCTGTTCTGCATTTTTCAAGAATATCCAATTCTGCTCCGGCAACAGTCCACAGAAATCTTTGAAATTTATTTCCCATATATCTCTTCCTTTTTATTTATACACAAGTATGTAGTATAACTTTTCTTATATAATTGTATCGTTAATGTCCAATATATCAGACTTACCAATATGCCAAAAGCCAAAGGCAAAATCATATTTTCAATTGACCAATAAATGTCAATTGCTTTCTTACCGTAGTTGGATAAGAGTGTCCAATCTAAATTTAGATAGATATATAGCATTGCAGGCAATAGCCCAATTAAAAGACATAGAAATGCTCCAATCCATTTTATGATTACGAGACGGTCTCTATAATCAATAAAATGTTTAATTGCCGTATAAAGCAGCCATACAGATCCTACGCTCATTATCAAACCAATCGAAACAAATAATCTTATTGTCCAACTAGGTGCTATTATCGCAAGAATGGCATTTATACCTATGATAGCAAATAAAACGATGCTCAAAATCACCGTTGCATTGTGCAACAAGGCTTTGTACTCATTCGTAATATACTTATCAGCACTATTCATTATAGTTTTATCTTTAGGGATAAAATATTCTTCAATCTATTCCAAAGTCCCTTTTCAAACATCTTTTTTGTAATACCCTGTTCCGTTGGGGAGAGCATCCATCTATCCAAATCAGTCTCTTTAATAGATGTTATGAGTGGGGTTAAATCTATTTCGCAGTTTGGAATTTGCAATCTTGATAAACTGTCTGATACTTTGACATCAAGTTTCGGAAGTGAGCGTACTCCAACGCTTAACATTTGCTCCTTAATTGATATCGCATTGCTTGCTACCAAACGATATGTTATGGCCCTATTGGGGAATACTTTGATGGAAGTTTGTTGGGTAACATCAATATCATTAGGATAGAGCATTATATTATCTGCATTTGCAACGTTCCATCTTAACTCCACGGGTTGGGACTCTAAGGTGTGTGGCATATCTGACGAGAAATCATTGATAGCAACCTCTCTTAATACTCTAATTGTTATCTCCTTAGAAATTGATATTTGTTCATCAACTGCAAATACAATAAGAGTATATGTTGTATCTTTTGTAGGAGTTACTTCTAATTCGGTAAATATTGATACATCTATCTCATCGACATCAGACTTAAGCAAAATCTTTTTAGCATAATCCACACTCCAAGATAGTCTTGTCGTTTTGCCCACCTTTATATTAGAGTGAGAAGAAGAAAAACGACGGATGCTTGGAGATGAGTATGGTACAACCTTCACTGATTGTTTTACCAAATCATAATCGTTATATACAATTAGGTAAAGTTCTAATGCCTTCTCAACAACCAGCTCTACATCTTTATACAATGTTACATCTTTGCCAGCCAGTTCAATCTTGGTATAATTTTCGGCATCCCACTCAATGTAGATTTTACTACCTATAACATATTGTAGTTCCTTAATCCGAAAATATTTGATCTCAGGCTTAAGAGATAAACCATTCTTAGTCGCCTCTGAAAACTCGTATCGACATTTGCGACAAAAGTTTGCAGCTATCGGATTTTCGGCATTACATTCGGGACATTTTTTCATTTCGCTCATAATGCCTTTAGTTATTGGTTAGAGTAAAGGAATAATATTGAGATTCTGCGACAGAAATTGCCGATGATGTAGAATATTCCCATATTTTACAATAGAATTTCAAATTGTGCTTACCAGTCCCAACTTCCAACTCATTATATGGCATGAATATTTCGACATCTGTATACGAACTGCTATCATAGTTAGGTTTTATTGTTTTGTGAGTTGCCGCTTGATTATCTGATGTAGCATAACTTCCATTAGTATCTTTGACCCTATTGCCATTCTCATAGTAGAAATATACGGCACAAGAACCATCTATACCCTTCATGTTTTGCACCGAGAAGTCTACAAGAATTTTCATTCCCTTCACACCATTTTTAAATACATTATGCTCAACTGTTACATCCTTAATTTGGCCTGTGATTTTTTGAGCAACCTGAATAAGATTGATTTTGACTTCCATTCCTTCAGATTTGACCTTAAACCAATCTGTACGCTCTGTTCGTTTAGGGTTCTCTTCATATGAAATAGTAAATGACTCCGTGCCTTGAGTAATAACCCTGAACCAAGATGACAAAGAGTTAATTTCGTAACTATCCGCATCTGTATTTACTTGATAAGTGATTTGTCCTGATGAAGCACTGAGGTTGCTATCAACAACTTTCTTATCATTAACCAATAATCGTTGAGGTTTATATACTGCTTGATCCAAGCACATTGTCACCTCGTCATTCCTGGTTTTGATACGAATGTTTGCAGTTCTATTGCTCTGTCTATTTTTAGTTGCCTTAATTATAAAATACGAGTCATTCTTTTCTAATGTGCACCATTTAGGCAAATCCAAGACTTCATATTCTGATGCATTTGTCTTGACATCATACATAAGAGAGGCTCCATGAGTTGGAATATTAACTGTTCGTCCCTCGTTGGAACCATTTATCAATAGATATGACTTATACCCGAAGATATTAGACAAGAATCTTTCTCCACTATAGTTGCGGTCCTCCAATCGATATGTATAATGGAGAGAAAAGGCTGAAATTATTATGAATACTATAAGGAGAATAATAGTAACTACATTTGTTGCTGATGTTACCGTTCTTTCTACGACCTTATCCTTGTAGATGGTTTGAGAATCATATACAACATTGACTTCTTTAACATCGAATGATGTAGTATTATCTACACGCAATAATATCATTTGGCTATCTTTTACAGTCGCGATAAACCTATTTTGTCCTGTTACATCTCGCCCATTAATAGTTACCTTATCCGCGTTTATTGCATTCCATTCAACAAGGAACTTTCCATTAAATTGTTTCTTTATAGCAAAGTTTTCAATATGACACATATGACTTTTCCCGGGCTTGGTATGCTCGGGAAACCGTGTATCACATTTTCTGCAATAACTTGCAGATTCTGGATTGGACGTTTTACATGAAGGACATTCCTTTGATGTCATGTTACTTTAAACTTGATGCAATAGTTTCACAATCCCAGAAGCCATAATTACACTTACGGCAAAAATTGGCATCTATTGGATTTTCCGCACTGCAATTAGGGCATTCTTTAGTGCCATTCTTATCGTTAATCTTGACCTTTTTATGAACTCGCCTCCATTGAGTTAACTCATAACGGAGCTGCTGATTCTTTTTAACAATCTCATCCAATGTTTTAAGTACCTCGGTCAATTTTTCACTATTCTGTTCTGAAGCAGACACACTGTCTTCAGAATGTTTAATGTGCTCCTGCAAAACAGGGATAAGCTTATTCAACTGCTCAACCATTGCTTCATAGTCACCGATAGACTTATTGACTGCCGATACAAGGTTATTTATATCAGCACTCAACGTTGCTGATACCCTTTCCATTGAATTGGATTGTGACTTAAGGCTGCTTTCAAGTAAAGTAATAATTCTTTGTATTTCAGATTGTGTCGTATTAAGAGTGTCTGAGCAATTCTGGCTTGTAGCAGCAGCCAACCTACTTTCAAAAGTACAAACTCTTTCAAGAAGTTGGTTAGTAAATGCATCATTACCCTCCAGTAATTGGTTATACTTCTCAATAATTGCTTTCCGCAATACTTCTATCATTTCAATTTTCATCTCATCTACGCTCTCTGGAACGTTATTCAGAAATGATTTTATATCATTAGCAACTTCATCAAGTTTCTCTTTCTCTGTTTTTAAATATGCTTGCACTGATTCAGAGTGAGAGAGCAATAACGTATTTATACGTCTGTTTATCTCCTCGTTCGTTTCTGCTAACACCTGTGTGACATTATGTACATACTCATCGGATAATATTTTTACCTGCTCTTTGTTTGATTCATATATCCTACTATAAAATGCGTCTAATTGGTGTATATAGTTGTTCAAAAACGATTTTATATTCGCTTCTTGATTTTGGGAAACCTTTATCAACTGTAACAATGATACTTTTATATCGTTCAAAACCAGTTCGGGAGATTTCTCATTGCCTACTGTTCTTCGATAAAACTCATCCTCTTCCTTTTCCTCATATGCGTAGATAATCTTTATAGCGACAGAACAAACTACCGCACCAATAATACCTATTATAGATGTGGTAAATGCTGGTATTATATTTTTCACTAAAGTATCGACATCACTCAGTGAGCTTGTGCCGCTGCTATCCAAGCTGACCACAATCGCAATAAAGGTTCCTAATATACCCAACGATGTCCACACGTTAGGCACATAGTTAAGCAGTTGTTTTGACCTTAACTTTGTAAAATACAATGCAAAGAAAACTGCTGTGATTGATAGTCCTGTTAATGTAACTATAAGATTCAACTCATCATTGATGGTAGAGATGTTTTCTGTTACTGAGTTTGACACTTCTTGTATGTTAATAGTTTCATCCATAGGTCATTACTTTGAGATTATTCTAAATTCAATTCTTCGTGACATTGGGTCTAAAGAGACATCATATATATTATTCTTCTGTACTCGATCTGAGAATGAGTAACCAACACTAATCACTTGCTTCTGGACAAACTCTTTTTGTTCGGAGCTTAAGTTGCAGTTATTAAATATATAACTATATACAAGGTTTGCACGTCCCGATGATAATTCGAGGTTTCGTATGTATCCGTAATCCGTTCCTCTCTCTCCATCCCATAAGGGGTCAGTATGTCCCTCAATGCGTAGCTCTATGTTTTTCCTGTTCTGTTCTTTCCATATTGTCATTGTCCTGGAAATTAAAGATGAACCAATATGTCGCAGATAATTCTTCAATTCTTTTTGCATTATTGGTTCGTTTCTTTGAACGAACAAATCTTTTCTGATATCCCTATTGGTCAATATGATACTACCCCTAATTGTATCAAAAGTGACTTTGACATACTCATCATATACAAATACATCGTGGTATCGTCGGATTAGATTCTTCAAGTTGTTTTGTTTCAGGGAATCTATAATATCCGCCTGTTGTTCCAAATCTAAACTTGCACGTTCGAGCGAAGCCAAAGCTTCTTCGTACAAATCTTGTTTTACAACAGCTTCCTGTTGTGCTTTTTCTGCCTCAGCAACCTTGTCGTTATAATGATTGTAAAGAATAGCACTCAATATAATGAATACAACAAGGAAACCAGACATTAGGTCTGTATAACTCATCCAAAAGTTATGCTCTTCTCCAAAATCTTTCTTAAAAAGTTTCTTCATCGCAATTTATTTCCTTTTACATCATAGTGATGCTCCGTTCCTTGTGTAGTTGCCGATGTTACTGAGTTCGCAAACTGAGAAATAGAATCATACGACACCGGAATAATTACTCTACGATAAGTAAGACTATATAATCCTTTCTTGCTGCCTTTACTTATCAATAAATACTGATTATCAAATTTCTCAATGTTTGAATAAGTAGAAGACAAAAGTACCTTTTTCTTATTCCGGTCAAACAAACCCATCCGAGATTTGCAAGCAATTCTTACTATCTCATCATTGATAAATCCATCCTCAATATAGTCTGCATTAAGTTTATATCGGAACTTCTTTATCCACCACTTTACAATAAAGAGTGCACATAAACCTACTATTGCTAAGCATCCTAACTCAACGATATATTGATAGTATATAAAGACTTCTTCGTAAAACCAGTGGTCTATCTCATATAAGATTGCCCCTGTCAGTCCCGTTACTGTAGCAAACCACAATGCCACAAACGACAGGCAAAGAAATAAAACAAATCTGTTCACAAAACGAATCTTTACAACCGAAACAGGCTGAAATGATATATCCCTAAAAGTGTCAAGAGTAAACGCTTCAGTACTTGTATCAGTAGATTTTGTAAATACTTTAAATACTCTACTGATAGCAGAATTTATCATTTGCTTATATCTATTTGCAGGTGTAAATGCAGTTCCACATTTTCTACAGAACTTAGCATTAGCAGGATTCTCAGCACGGCACCTTGAATTAGGACATTGTATATTCATTTTATTTTAATATATTACCTTTTAAATCTATATATGTTACTTCTGAACCCTTATGACAAATAAAGTATCCATCTACTTTTTTCGATACGGCCATACTCGCATTTAATGATTCTATTTGTATGCACTTCATCACCATACAAATAATTTTCAATACCCAACAAATCTGTGGGTATATGACAAAAATTGAACTGTTGCATCGAAATATGTATGGGATAATTTCTTATCCTCATCATATGAATCATTTTCATAACGATTCATTGAATCCCATGTTATGTCACATAACATCCAATTGCCGCCACAAAATGCAGCCGTAAAGATATGATTACTACGATTCTGATTTAATGCCTCGTCATCATTACATTCTCCAACAGCCCAACAACATATTCCCATTGCAGGAATGCCAATAGAACGTAATAATGCAACAGATAAATCAGTATATCCTTGGCATACGCATCTTCTGTTTCGTAATGCTGTAATAGCTGTTTTTTCTAAAGGGGTATTTTTATAACTACCATCATTTAATGAGTCATAATCATAGAAGATGTTTTTAGCAATCCAATCGTGAACAGATAGTATTTTATTGTACTCGGAGTTATCATACCTTGTAATACTATTAGCTAGATCTCTAAATTCTATTAGAGCGCCAGGAACGACTGCCGTCAACATCGTTTGTTTCTTCAAAAATGTAGAATCTACAGGAATTGAATTATAAAATGTTATGTTATGATTATAGAAATCTGCATTACGTATTATAAATGTGTTTTGTGTATAATCTATTGGTAAGGACAACTGCCGATAATAACCACTAAGAGTTTCTTTTTGGAAATATAGATCGATGTATGTATAGTGATTCTTGGACATACATGGCATAGGAATTATATATTGACATTCACCATTGATATATTTCTGGTCAATTATATCCCCACTCGCATTTTTAAATATTATACACAAAGATGTATGTGCATTCGCAAACCCTGAGGTGACAATTAGAAGTCCTTCATGTATCCTTATGTCTATTGAAAGGCTGGAGTAATTTGAGGTTTTTACAACTGAAGTTTGAATATTTGTCGATAATGTCTTTATTTGTTGTGGAACATTGTCCCTGTATTTGTTCAGTCTATTTTGCTTTTCTATTACTTCCCAGAATGATTGAGGTAAGAAAACATTTGCAAATTCTGTAGCATCTATAAAAAACGGTGCTATTTCTTTTGCTGTGTAACCTGCAATTCCGCAACCAATAGGTGTTACAAAAAAACGTTTATTTTGATTGTTCTTAACAAATAGTAGGAATGCATGAACAAATACTTCTATAGACTTCAAACTTCCTTGCATAGTGGGAATGGCGTAAGATTGTCCTTGTTTCCCAAAGCCAACACCAATTTTAGCTCCAAACTTTTCTAATGCAATCTTAGCCGCACCACTGCAATGTTTGCCTTGCAGATTACTTCCAAAGACAAATATTTCTTCTTGTCTTAGTGATGTTATATAGTCAGGAGTTGTGCGCATCATTTTACATTTGGAATCCTCCATCGCCAGTTGGCTTACCAACCACTATGGTTTGTTGTATATGCACTTCTTGAGAGGCCAATGGTTCACCTAATATTTGAGAGAATAAGTGATCCATGTCTAAAATTGTCAATTCACCATTGATGTCATATGAAGTCCTAGCTTTCTTAACTAAATCTCGGAGTGAATCCAATTCTGATTGTAGAATTTGCATCTGTGCAGTTGCTTGATTTAAATCACTATTCAGCCTTGCAATTTCTTCATCTTTTTTAGTAGAAAGGGAAGGTGTAGATTTATGTGCTTTTATGATACTCTCAAGTCTTTTGTTTTCATTCTTGAGCCTTAAAACTTCCTGCCTTGATGCTTGGAGCTCATTATCTAGCTTCCTCTTTTCTGCTCCTAATGTTAAATTTGATGAGCGTAATCTACTACACTCTGACTCTGAATTACTTAAATCAGTTCTTAGTTTATTTGTTAAATTCTTTAGAGATTGAATCTCTGAGTTCAATCTCGTAATTTCTGCACTTTTTTCTGCGATTTCCGTTCTACATGATGCTAAATCTGAAGTCAATCCGGTTATTTGCTTTTCTTTACCACGAAGAGCTAGTTCCGATTTTGACTTAGCACTTCTAATTTCTTCAAGTTCATTTCTCTGACTATTAAATTCAGATATCAAACTATCCTTCATAAGAGAATCAAACTTAACCGTAAAATTATGTTGTACCTCTAAATTATTGCCAGTGATATCGATAAATTCAACAGCTATAAATGTTGTATCATCGTCTTTGAGTTTTGTTGGATTCGCATCGTTGCGAGCATTATCAACCCATATATCAAATGCATCATGCGTTGATATTGCCATCAATTCTTTCAAAATTTTCTCAATATTATCCGATGAATCGCGGCGTTCTACAATCCAATCTGACAAAGCATCTGTTGCCATAAACAATATACCATTTCGATAAGGTAGTATACTAGACATAACCTTCCCATGATTACATTCGTTAGAATCAATATACTCTGGATTATTATTGAAAACCATATCACCGCTTTCTGGCATCATTGAGGAATACGCCTTTAATTCTTTTGTTCCGTAATCAAAGAAGAAAAGTACACTATCGCCTATTGTTTGAAAACTAATTCCTTCTTTGACTAGTTTGACTCCAATAAATGTAGCGGCACCAATATTTATCGCATTTTTCTTCATGTCAAGAACAAATTGTTCTTGTGGAGTCGCATTTTTGTAAGCAAGATTTTCTGCCTCAGCCCACTTTGAGCTCAATCCTAATAAAGGATTGATAGTTAAGTTGCTTTCTGAATCTTTGACAAAAAACACATCAGGATTGTTTATATAAGCTTCTGTTAATATGCGTGACCACAATTCAGGTCTGTAAGCTTGACTAACACCATCTGATACAGCAAAGCTCAGATTTTCTAAATTGTAATTAAAGCTATCTTGACATTCTAAAAGAATATCACCTGCATGCTGTTTAATATGAGATGTGAATTTTATTTTCATAATTATATGCGTTTTGTTCCACAATTAGTACAATAATTATCACCTATAGTAAAAAGCGAGCCGCAATTAATGCAGTACCCACCAACGCTATAGATATTCCAATTAAGCCCAACTCTTTCTATAATTTCTTCTATTGGACTTAAAGATTCAATATCTGCACAATCTAATGCAATTAGGATTTCTTTAAGCAATAGTTTTAATATTCTACTTTTGCTAATTCCTCTTTTAAATACCATAGAGTTTTTAAAATCGCGATAATCCTTTGCATTGAATAATAGAGAATAATCATCGTTCATTAAAGATAGGTCATCCCATACATTAATGTCCTCGCTAATATATATCAGCGATGTGATGATTATCAATTCGGAAAAATAATCGTTTTTTTCTGTTGCATAGGCAGATGAAGAGCGAGAAGGATGCTGGTATCCAGAAAGTCCTGAAGTTACTTGAGTGATTTTATCACCCATTGTTGGAACAAAAAGAGAATCATAATCAATCAGTTTAATCCTTTTTGAATCCATAACTAATATATTACCATGTTGCAAATCTCCATGTGAAATATGAACTTTATGTAAATCAGAGAAAAGCGCAAGGAATGATTTTGCTAATTCTATTATCTCACTAGTCTTTGTTTGGCTATCGACATTAGAATGAACTAGATTGTCAATATAATCCTTTAAGGTATGACCATCCCCCCAATCCATCAGGACTGCATCTAACTTAATCCCTGTATCAAACCTTATTGCATTGTTAATATATTCATAATCAATAAAGTAATCAAGCTGAGTGTTTTGAGATAAATAACTTGATATCTGAGATGTTCGCTTCTTTATTTCTGGAATCTCCTTATGCCATATTCTTAATGCCTTCTTATCCCTACCATTTGTAAACGGAAAAACAATACTAAAACCTCCAGGATATTGTTCAGGTCCCAAAAGACCTGGGATTGGACTATATCCATTAAGCCGACTCACCAAGATGTTTCTTGGGTCAGATATTGTATTTTTTATCTCTTCTATTGATGGCAACATCATTGATTGCGATATTTATCCTTCCTGCTATCAGCATCTGTCTTATTGACATTAACAATAGGACGAGGTCCAGTTGTTCCACTGTATCTTGACTTAGCGTTTACTCCCAACTCTTTGAGTAAATCTTTCAAAGAATCTCCATCAATAGTAGTTGGAGTAGTATCTTGTTCTCCATAAATTGATTTCTTTTTTGATTTAGCAGTACCAGGGATTGGTCTTAATAAAGACAAGTTAGTTGTATTAAGATAATCCACAAGTATAATCAGCAAGGTTTTCAGTTCCGATATAATCTTCAGTTCTTCGGGGTCTGATGATGTAACACAAACTAGCTGCTGAAATAAAGGACAAGTTACAGAACCCAAATCATTTTCTAAACATTTACCTAGCCCCTTTGTATCGTTTACGATACATTCAAAATCCTTTTCTGTAAATAAGAAACTGAAATTATCAATCTCTTCCTCATCATCAGGCCATAGTTCTGGTTTTAATGACAGCGCTAAAAGTCCTGAATAGATAATTAATTCTGAAAAATAGTCATCGCATGCACTTGCTTCTGTACATGATCCCTTACGGCTAGGGTGTTGGTAACCAGTTAATCCGCTTGTAATTTGTGTCTCTCCGCTAATTGTTGGAACGAACACAGAGTCATAATCGACTAGTTTAATTGATAAATCATCTTTAATAACAACATTTCCATGCTGCAAATCCCCATGCGATATACCTGCTTGGTGTAAGTCTTTAAACATCGTTTTGAAGTTCATTGCAAGTTCTCGCATTTTCCTTTTAAATTCTAGAGTTGAATCGTTCTCTTTGGTGTTAGTAATAAAATCATGCAGATTATCACCCTCTACCCAATCCATTCGTACTGTATCAACTGTTTGTACACCATCTTCTTCTTCGACAGTCAATCCCCCTTGCACATAGTCAAATTCTACGAAGTAAGGTAAATTCAGAGATTTCAGATATGTCGCTATTTTATTTGTACGATCTCTAATGCCTGGAATCTCTTTGTGCCATACTCTAAAAGCATATTTATGTCCATTGGAATTTTCCAATGGGAAAACGACGCCAAATCCACCTGGGTAAAACATGGGACCCAAAAGTCCAGGAATAGGTTCATAACCATTTAATTTAGAATCATGTATATTGGTTGCATAATATTTCTCTATACTAGTCTTTATTGACTCGATTGTTGGTAATGGCATAATATTTTGATTTTAATTATTATTTCATATCACTAAACGATTTCCAATTTAAGCGCGAATTTATAGCGTTTTTATAATTCTTTTTCTTGGTTTCAATGTCATACGGGATTACAGTTCCATCATTGCTACATTTACCAATAAATAACTCAATAAGCATTCTTTGATGAGCCTCTCTGAGGTAAGTTATATTTCCGTTTGTTAAATTTGTTAATATAATTTCCTCACCTGAACTATTTAATATTCGGTACTGTCCTTTAGTAGAACTTTGGAACATCATTAATATAGCTTTTTTTAAGTAGCATTGGTCCTCTTCTTTATAAAGCCTAACAAATTCTGAATAGACATTTAAGGTGTCATACAATTGCTTGTTAAGTTCTATTAAATTATCCGCTTTAGCTTTCTCCATCATCTTACGAACTTCATCAAAAGACAATGTACTTTTGTTTAAATTATTATGATATATTTCAAAGTTGTCTTGCAGTGGTACATCAGCGACTAAAGTATCTCGATCAGTTGTCTCAGTTAAAGATGTCTGAGGATTAACATTATCATTACCTATTCGCTTTTCTGAAACGCAACCACGTATAATCCATATTAAACAGATTAGCAAAAATATAATAGTCATACATATAAATATTGCTTTCTTATTTCGCTTAATCTCATAAAGCAATTTTGTGGAATATAGTGATGACAATATGTTATATTTTTCTGCATTTTGCTGAATTATAACTAAATCTGCAGTGCCTCTATTAAATGAAACTTTATTATATGATTGCTGAGACTGAATTTTTCTTAGCAATTTATTGTATTCTTCGTTGTCTTTTAATGACAGCAACAAGTTTATCACTTGGGACTGATCTGATCTGTAATTATTTATAAGCCAATTAGCTAAATCTCTGCCCATTATAAAACAGATACAATCTTTTAATGATTTTTCACCAGTGACTGGACTGCCAATAAATGTTAAATCATTATACAAACAATGACAAAGTTGGGATAAATCTAACTTGCCATTATGGTCAATCATAGAGCAATACGCATGTAGTTGCTTGTTTTGTTTATTATATATAAACAAGAAACTATCACCAAGCATATTATACTTTATTTTATTTTTCTCAATTTTGATGGAAATAAACGAAGAACCTGATTTATGATTCTTTTCATATTGGTTGTCTAAAATAAAAAGTTTTTCAGACGAAAGCGTACCCTTAAATTTTGAGAGTTCACTATTAAATCTAGAGCAGGCGACATCAAGAAAAGACAAATCCAACCAAGATTTTCTAATGAAGTTAGTAGGGTTCTTTTTAAATTCATCACATAATAATGTGGCCCAGATATTGGGCGTGTACGTGTTTTGAACCCCTATTACAAATAGGAGACTCTCATTATTTACAATTTGCGTACGGCATCTAACTTGTAATGGGTCAGACTGAATTGGGTCTGGGCTGAAATGTTGTATTGAATATGCCATCATCTTAAGTTTGATATGTGGAGCGTCAGCAAGTATGACACTCCACAACTATTTATTATCTTGGCGTCATCGCCATAGAAGAAACACTAGAACCAAATTCGATAAATCTTACAAGAGTATCACCGTTTGCATTTGCAATAAAGCCTTTTGCTCCTCGTGAAACACCTTCAAAACCCTTTGAATGTGCAACACGAATGAATTGGTCATTCATCTCGCTAGAAATATTGAACAAGAAGGCCGCTTCATCGCTTCCACCAGTCTGAGATATTGATCTTGGGAATCTTATTTCGCGTCCATCTTCGTCCATATGAATATTAAATAATATAACATTGCCATCTGGAGTTGTCATATTCATAATTTCATGTGCAGATGCAGTAGCATCATCTTCATCGTTTGGCATTCCATCAGTAATGTTAATGACTATTGGAGCTGGGATATCAGTTCCTGCAGCACTTCTATCATTTAGCCATTTTTCAAGGCAATCTTTTGCCTTATCAAAACCTTCAGCCATAGGTGTACCACCATATGAGTCAGGTTCAATAATTAGAGAACCGGATACCTTGCACTGTTGTAGATCTGCAACATAGTCAGTTGCCCAACCTTCTTTGAGAATGCAAACATCATGTTCATTACCATAGCCAATAATAGTAATATATACACGATTCTTGACTTTAGTTCCGTTGATACAATTGTTAATGATTTCCTCTATCGCTTGGTGAACAGCTTCTGCGGCCTTTACTTCGTTGGAACCACACATAGATCCGGATTGGTCTATGAGGAAGATTATATGTCCAGGACTCTTCTGTCCCCATTGTATTGAATAAGACATAGTATTATATTTTAATGATTAGTCATACCAGAACCAGAACCAAAACTTATTAGAGTTGTTATAGTGGCACCCTTAGCATTTACTGCCATACATTTAGAGCCAGCACAAACTCCTTCGATACCTCTTACTTTTGCAGCGTCTGCCATTTCATCCGACATGTCAGATGAAAGGTCATAAAGTAATTCACCTTCAGGGCAACCACTCAATACATTCTTGTCGCCAGGGAAAACAATCTCAACACCTTCATCAGAAATATGAAGATTAAATAATGTAACATTACCATCAGAACCAGACAAAGATAAAAGTTCCTTAGCAGAAGTAACTGCGCGATCTTTTGCTGTTGTAGAACCATCATATGGCTCTCCGTCAGTAATGTTTATAATTACAGGAGCAGGGATTCCTAAATAAGAACCATCATCAACTTTCTCCTGGCATGCCTCCAACCATCCTTCAAGGCACTCTTTTGCTAAGTCAAAAGCCTCTGCCATTGGTGTCCAACCACAAGCTTCTGCAGGTATGAAGGTTCCACCACTAGATTTAATTGTTTGTAGCTCAGGAATTAAATTCTTCGCCCAATCTTCTTTAATTGTAGTAACTGTAGGTGAAGGTTCTCCACCATATCCGATAATGGTAAGGAAGAATCTGTTTTTAACATTTGTACCTGAGATGCATCCATTAACGCAGTCAATAACAGCAGACTGAACTGCCTCAACTACTTTTTCTGCTCGTGTCTTACCATTAGCATCTTTCACATTCATTGAAGTTGATTGGTCAATAAGAAAGACCAAATGACCAGGAGTTTTCTGGCCCCATTGTAATCTTGCCATAATTTAATTAGAAGTTATTGGTTTAAATATTTATTTTTGCGATTTTCTTTATCTTCTCGATATGTTATAACATTTAGAGTATCTTCTGTTAGCCGTTTTTGGGATTCTCCTATGTTAAATTTATAGAATTCATCACTATTTATCCAGTTAAGTAACTCTGCAGCTCTCATTACTGTCCATGGATGCGATGCATCAATAATAGATATGAATTTAATGACCTTACTCATTGCGTCATAATCAAGTTGTTTAAATTCTGTTGCTTGTTGGATGAATGTTTGGTAATTCATATTATTAAACTCCTTAATTGGCAATCCTGCCATCTTCATGAATGCACGAATAGCGGCATCTTTATTTTGGCAATAAAGTAAACCAGCTCTGTCTGCTGTAAACTCAGACATTCTATCCCAGTAATAAAGTGCATATTGCAATGGTGCGGCAGCAATATTACCAAATGGGATGGAATCAATTGCCATATTAACGACTTGCGCCATCATATGGTAGAGCATGTGATTGCTCTTGATATGTCCACATTCATGACCTATAATGAACATTATTTCATCATCATCACAAAGGTCTATCAATCCAGAATTCAATACGACTATCGGATTTTCAGCCCCTACTGTAAACGCATTGATGCCGTATCCCCATTGGATGTATAAATCCGGCACTTTTGGCAAATCCAATATTTGACAAGCATACTGAAGATATTCATATATCTTAGGGTAGTTTTCCTTAGTGACCTTAAGATTACTACCAGTGTATTGCACTGTGTATATTTTCTCAATAGTATGCTTCGTGATGAAATTACCAACAATACTTAGACCAGGTGTATTTTCCAAAGCTCTCAATGCTTTTTGGTCAAATGGATGTTCATATTGTGAATGATCCAAGCCCTTTAGTATTTTTTTATTCTTTATCATACTATTATTGTTGAAGTGAAATAAATTGTTCTAATTGGTTAAGTCTATTATTATACATTGGGTGTATATTGCTCAACTCAAAATATCTTGCGATTTGATCTGTCTCTTTAATATTTGTATTACATAACCTTGTGAATAAAGATTTAATGTGCAATATACTTTTTACACATATCAACCCAGCTCTGTCCGCAGTATATTCTGCACATCTATACCATTGATTGAGTGGAACATCTATCAAATCAGATACGATAGGCCCCAAAATCTCAGATTTGTTATTTAGATTATCTAATAATCCTTTAATAGTATGACACATTAGGTTCTTCTGAAGAATGTGCCCCAGTTCGTGACCTATCATAAATTTCAATTCCCCATCAGGCAAACTAATCACCGCCTTACAACTGATAAGAATGATTGGAGCATTGTCTGTTCCTACGCTTAATGCATTTATACCTTTGAGTTGATTAGTAATATATACTTCCGGAATGTCCTCAACATTCAAAGATTTATAGCAACTTTGAAGGACATCATATAAGTGTGGATAATTACTTCTGCTGACTAATTGCCCTGTTGATTTTATTTTTTTGATTTGCTCTTTACAGTATTTATCGGCAAATAATTGAAGTGTTTTACGAACCAATCCATTTGAAAGGATTGCATCCATATAATTATCGCAGGGATATGCATATGGAAGAGACATTTCTTTCTTTTGTGAAAGAAATTTTGAGGATTTCACAGATTCTACAATCTGTTCGGCCTTACTCTTTAACTTTGTATATCCTTCGGTTAAGGGCATATCTTACAATAAATCATCTAATTCAGTACTCATTCTACTTAACCTATCATATAATTCGCTTGCCTTGGCTTTCTGTGACTTATTTTTAGGTATGAATAATTTGTTTTGCTCAGGGGCAAATGCCGCTGCTGAATACGCAATTTCTGAGAATGATGATTCATTCATCGGAATGCAATTATCTGAAATTTCTAATTGTTCACCTAAATAATCAACTGTGTCATTGTCCATCAAACATAGAATATGCTCATACGCTTCCGGGTGTTCGCACAAATATCTTCGAACGAAATTACGCTCTTCAGCGGTTACAGTTCCTTCTACATAACAGGCAATCAGTTCATCACTTATTTTCATACCAGTCTTTTTTAATCTGTTCTACAATAGCTTTGACTTCCTTGAGTGCCCTTGCCTTATTCATATCTACATAGTGAGCATCAGGAACGACTATCTTGCCGTCATAGAAGGTTACTTTATTCTCTTTCTTTCTTTTTGCAACCATCATTTCAGCAATCTCTTTGTGATTATATCCTTCAAGTTCTTTGATAAGTATGAAGCGATAGTCATCATTCTCTAATCGGTTGATGGCCTCCATGAGCATTACCAATTTCTGATTACCAGCTTCCGGTTCAGGTTCTGGCAACGGTTTATCTCCGCCATTTACCACAATAGAGCCATCTTTTCCCCCTAAACCTATCAATTCATCTTTCTTTTCCAGGAATAAATGCGATGCAACAGAGCAGAACCAAGTTCTGAACTTGCATTTCCACTGGAAGGATTTCAATGGTTGCCAGTCACCTCTTTTGCCTTTGAATTGTATGTATAGACAATTAATCAAATCTTCAAGATATGCCAACGAATCGTAATATCTCCACGCATAAAACTTCAAGTCACTCTCGTATCTGTCGTATAGCAGATAGAGCATAGCTTCTTCGTTTCCTGCAATAATGAGGTCAACAATTTCCTTGTCAGTCATGTCTTTGTATGATTTATATAAAATCATTTCAAATATTCTTTATTTAGCAGTTAAACAGTGCTTAGCAATTTTCACACAAGCATATCCTAATCCATCAATTAAAACTCCAACGATAGAATGTTTGTCGTCTGCCTCACTTACCACTCCTTCAAGACCTTTCAAAGAACCAGATGCTACATAAACTTTATCGCCAGCATGCAAGTCACTGATAATTGTGACTTCTGTTTCTGCATTTTCAAGCATAAATTTTAATCTGTCTATTTGATAGTCTGGGATAGAAGTAGCAAATTTTCGTTTGTCTTCATCACTGCCAGGTAAAGCTAAGAGTCTGAAGATATACGATTGATTACGTAACCATTCTTCTTCGTTTACAGTTGCACGAACAAACACGACCATTGGCATAATAAGACGATTGACTTTTTTCTTTCGATCGCTCCATTGATGTATTTCTTGTTGTGTAGGGATATACGTTTCATAACCAGCCTTGCCCAATTGAGTAGCTGTTTTCTTCTCACAATTCATCTGAACAAGAACAGCAATCCAACGTTTTGGGTGCGCTTCGCGGTCGTTTGTCCCATTGGCAAACGATTTTTCTGTCTCGTGGTATACATCTTGGACACCCATATTATTGTCATCTATTCTTCGTTGAAGTGTTTAATAAATTCTTAAAAAAGTCAATAACAAAACACTTGTCATCATTTTGAATCCGATTTTACTGATCCAATCAAAACACAAAAAAGCGCAGACCCAATTGTCATCCGCCTCCAGGTATCGCCAAACACCCACTGCACAAATGAACAATTTTGTCTACGCTTCGTTATATTATAAGAAGAGTCATAGTTACCTCTCATTCTCAGAAAATGAAAGGTAAGAATAGATACAAGTTATAATAATACGAGCTAAACAACCGTTGACTTATTTCTTGTGCAGTCTCATTAAATTTGGCGATTTTAGAGACAAGAATTAGCTTACGCTCGTTAACTAATATTTTTACTTCAAACAAATTCCTTCGAACTTGTCTATGTTCGCAAAATTAGATAAAAAAAAGAATTATACAAACAAAATTCTCATTATATCTAAAAAATAAAAAAGCAGCATGAAAATTATCTTTCATTATTCATGCTGATGAAAATTCATGCTGCCTAAAAATTGTCCATGTGCAGTACTCTTCAATTTGGCGATTTTAGAGACAAGAACAATTAATTTATTACCATTCGAAAATCAGACACAAGTATTAAAACGTTGTAAAAGTATAATAAAAATAAAACATAACAAAACACGATAAAAGTAAAATAGACTTAAACAGTCAAAAAGTGTGCTCAAACACATCATATTAGTGTATATTCTGCAATAATTATAAAAAGAATATTCTTCAAACAAATGAATAAAATAAGAACAAGACCGCATTAGTATCAAGTTTCGATAATTGATAAAATATCAACTAACACCATATTCCATCAACGAGAAAAAACGGTAGAAAGAATATACATGATATATGATTTAAGTCATATAACACTATAAATCAACCATTTCATAGATTCTATACCCTACATACAAAACATTAACTTTAACTGTACGTTAAAATTAATGTTTTGTCTTCAAGAAATGCATCTTTTAACTCCTTAAAATATAATTCTTGCCACAAAGAATAGAATAATAGAAAACGGGAATTAACAATGTTAAATGGGAAACACACAAATTCTCTGTAATGACTCTCCGTTTTATTCTTTTTCATCCTGAGTTTATTCTTATTTTTGCATTCAAATTGAAAAAACATGAGTTCGATCAAACCACGTATCCACAAACTTCTCGACGCTCTTAATGAGGGGGTATTTGAGAAAGAACACACCATAGCCCTTTCTTTATTGGCGGCCATTGCCGGAGAAAGTATTTTCCTGTTAGGTCCTCCGGGAGTAGCCAAGAGTTTAGTAGCACGAAGACTGAAATATGCATTCAAAGAAAACAATGCGTTCGAATACCTGATGTCACGTTTCAGTACTCCGGATGAGATTTTCGGGCCGGTATCGATCTCGAAACTTAAAGATGAAGATACCTATGAACGGATTACCGAAGGATATCTTCCTACAGCATCAGTGGCTTTCCTGGATGAAATATGGAAAGCAGGACCGGCCATACAGAACTTCCCTGCTGACAGTAATCAATGAAAAGATATACCGGAACGGACAGTTTACAGTGAAAGTCCCGTTGAAAGTGCTGATAGCGGCTTCTAACGAACTATCGGCAAAGGGAGAAGGGTTGGAAGCACTTTATGACCGCTTCCTTATCCGGCAATTTGTGGGCTGTATCGAACAGGAATTCGCTTTTGACCGGATGATTGCTTCGACAAAGGATACAGAACCGAATATACCGGAGAAACTGCCGATCGAACAGGAAGAATACTGCAAAATGCAGGCGGAGGCAGAGACAGTGACCCTGCATTATACTTTCTTCGAACTGGTGCATACCATCAAGCGGACAGTAGAGCAATATAATACGCAACGGGATGCCAACCTCCCTCCTATTTACATCTCAGACAGACGTTGGAAAAAGATCGTAGGGCTGTTGCGTACTTCGGCTTACCTAAACGAATCACCGGCAGTAAACTTTGTCGATTGCCTGCTGATACCTTATTGTATATGGGATGAAGTGAGCCAACTCCCTATTGTGGAGAATATCGTGCAACAGGCCATTACCGAAAGTATAAATACATATCTGTTGGGAGAGAAACAATTGGAGCAGAAACTCGATGCTTTGAAAGAAGATATGAAAGCCGAACATAGCCTGCGGGAAATCAGTGACCCTGCCATTCAGGTGGTCGATACTTTTTATCACCGCATCGAAGGATAGCGGATAGCCGGTAACCTGCTAATGTTTGCTTCCGACTATCAGAATCAAAAGCGTTTTAAAATGACTGCCGGCATTCGAAGAGAAGAGATCGTGACACAATTCCACCCGAAGTGACATTACCGGCATTTGCGAAGGCAACGATCTCAACAGCCTGCTCCCTATCGAATATTGTTATCTGGCAGAGAAATCCCTGCAACCGATATTCTTCGAACGGTATACCGAAAAGAAGCTACGGATATATCTGTAATCGATATTGAAAACTGTGTGCTCCGTGCAGCTAAAGATACATTCCAATCTATCCGGATAACATATCAGTAATAATTGAAGGTTACTTATACCAAACAGATGTCAAGGAGCTAACAAAGAAGCGCTAAAGCACTGATAATCAATCAAAATAAAACTATAGACTCCTACATAATAAAAGTGTATATTCTTGATACATAAAAATATACACTTTTATTATGTAGGAGTCTATAGTTATCAATCAAGTTCTGATAATTGAATATTTCTTCCTTACCTGATTCGTTATTACGAATTGATTATCATATAAAAGTCAATAAAACAACCCAATCAACAGGCGGCATATGAAATCTCCTCCAATGATTCCGACAAGAGCAATAATCCAAAGCCGGGACTGTTTCAAATTACAGGATACTTTGAGGGCCTGAAACATCCAGATAAGAGAAAATATTATAAACGGAAGACCGAGTAATGACAAGAAGATAGCCCAATGCAGATTAGGAATAGCCAGTATCTCAGTAGGTGCCATTGTAGAATCTACTTGTGCGATCGCTTGCATAGGGGGTAATAAATAGATCAGATTCATTACGATCATCGGTAATTGAGCGAACAGGACAGTTCCGTAAACATCTACCATACGGATTTTGGAATGGGAAAATATCTTTCCACCTATATAAAACAGGGTTGCCGGAACTAACCACACCATCAGATGCTCTGCCCAATAACACCACCAAGCGGGATTGGGAGCAGGCCCGAAGTGTAATAATCCATGATAATGATAACCGGATAACCAACTCAGCAAGGTGGAAACAACCAAACCTAATGCTCCCCATAGTAATGCCTGTGTCCCTGCAATCCGAATAAACGGATTTACCACTCTTTCAATCTTCTGATTTTTCATTTTTCTTCCATTTTAATAAGTTTCTCAATCAAATCATCTAAAACATTCCGAACGGTAGGATAGCTTATTCCCATACTTTTCGCCATGTCTTTTAAGCTACCGCTCGACTTTACAAAAGCAAGAATAAACTGCTGTTCTTTCTCTGACAAACGGGCCAACAAAGGCAATTCAAAATCACCGCAAACTTCGGTACCGCATTCTCCGCAAAACATACGCCCTACTCTCAATGGAGACTCACATGCAGGACATTGCAGTGGCAAACGTTTTTTCAATTCATTCATATCGATTATTTATGCTTGTTTATAAAAGTGCTCAACGAAGAGATCAAGGTAGTATTCACCGGTAGAGAGGAATCGGAATAAGCGACTGACTGCTTCTGCGGATCCATCGTATCACAATCTTTCAGAACATGATTCATGGAGTCGATGAAGAGCAATCCGGCAGCAGGTTTAGCTTTCTTCAACAATTCGGCATCTTGTGTGCTAATTTGAATATCACGTTTACCTTGAACTATTAATACCGGTATTTTCAGAGTCGCAATGACCTCTTGAGGATCATACTTATACCATGAGATCAGATAGGGTTGAACCGAAGAACGGTATAAGGACTGCAAGTACATAGGAACCTGTTCTACCTGTTCCCCTTTTTTAAGAGATTCGTTAATGGCAGACACCTCTCTCCGGATCATTTCCGGCTGTGCGGATACTTGTTCTTCTATAATTTCATATGCCGGACGGCCTGCTCCGGCCAATGAGACAAATGCTTTCACCTTTGGCTGATTCCGGCAAGCCAACATACCGATCAATGCCCCCTCACTATGCCCTATCACCGTGATACCGGTAAACCGTTTGTCGTTAGCTAAAAAATTCAACCAACCTTTCACGTCATTTACATAATCTTCAAAACGCAGTAGGGATTCCTCTTTTCCGGCTGCTGCACTGGTTGCTATGCCCCGCTTATCAAAACGAAGTGAAGCAATGCCATTTTCAGCCAATCCTTCCGCTAAATACTTCAATGAATTATTCTTTCCGTGAAGAAGAGGAGAATTACCATCCATATCCGTCGGCCCGGATCCTGCAATAAGCAACACTATCGGACAGCTTTTTTCTGTACTGGGAAGAATCAATTTACCTTTGATCACCCCGTCTTCGGTATTCAAGGTCACCGATTCTACATTCAATGGCATCAATTGTGCCTGACAAAAAAGACAGCAAACAGAAAACAAAATACCGAAAGTCAAGCTTACATGTTTCATATGATTGAAATTTTATATTGATTTACATCTGCAAATATAGATATATTATTTAAATAATTAAATCTATTATTGAATAATATCAAATACTACTTTAATTTTATTCAAGAAACATACAATATAACACAGGAATGAGAGAAATAAAAAAGGGCCGCCTTATTTAATTAAGGAGACCCTTTCATTGATTTTATACCAACAATAATAATACTCTATTTCTTAATTACCTTAGCAGTACTTGTACCATCTTCTGTAGTAAGCTTGATAATATATTGCCCACTTATCAAATCAGAAACAGGCAAACTCGAAACATTTTCAGCCTGCTTAACTGTTACTCCCATTAAGTTGATGATAACAACATCACAAGGAGTTGTGAAATTCAATACATCCACTACCGGATTAGGATAAACAGACACGCCAGCTCCCTGCTCAGTAGAAGAAATACCTGTAGCATTGCTAACTTCATTTAATGAGAAGATATTCTCAAGCTTTTGATCAGCAACCTGAGTTTGAGCAATAGCCAGTTTTGTACCGGAAGCTGCTACACCTGTAGCAAGATTTGCAGGGTTAGCTTGAGTCATTGTTCCGTTAGTAGTATCGATCCAGAAAGTAAGAGGAGTTTCAACTGCATGAGAAGCAATAACAGCAGTATGTCCTATCATATAAACATAATCACCACAAACTGTCATTCCACCAAATTCTTCTTTCTTTGAATTCGCATCACCTTCATTGACTTTTGAAGCTACGGCATTGTTCACATCCAAAGTATTTTTGTTTAAAACAGCAACATATAAATCATTAGTAGAAACAGCATCTATATTTTGGTCAAAAGCCAATTTAGCATTAAACGTACCACCAAGCAACAAAACATCACCTTTTACAAGCATTGATTTAATAAAACAATAGTTACCATAGGCATCATGAGTCGTGGAGTATTTTTTAGTCAATGAAGAACTACCATCAGCTAAATCAATAATAGACAAAATATGTCCATATTCAGTTACACCATTTTCTTGAGATAGATCGAATGCTTGTTCCTTAGAACCAATAGTCAATGTTTGCTTACCTGAAGCTACAAAACCGGAATATAATTTTCCCTCAGCAACTGCGAACGAAACAGATTGTACAGAAGATAGATCTGTACTTTTTCCACCTGTTACACCCATATTAGCTAAAATTCCGTCAACCTCTAACTGATCATTCAAAGAAAAGACAGCACCGGAAACTAAATCACCATACCAAAATCCCCCTCCGTCAAGATCAAAATAACCACCTTTAAAAGAGAAACCATTATTCTCTGTCAGTCCTTTATAAGAAGCCGAAGCATACAATTTTCCATCACTATACGCAATATTATTTATATCAAAACGATAATCGCCTGCCTCTGGGAAATATATACCAGTAGCCTCCAATTCCGGCAAAGGTTTAGACACAAAACTCTGTACAGCCTTTAATACACCATTAACATCATACTTGGCTACAAAACCGGCAGCTTGGTCAGCAATAGGAGTACCATCCATTTTAATGCCCTCTTTCACTTGGGTATTACCATCCGTACTGCCGAATGTCAATTCATCTGCAAAGTTTCCGGCAATATATACATTCCCGGCACCGTCAGTGGTTATCGTCTTTATTGTTGCAGCACCTGTAAGAGCAACTCCCCATTTTTCAGCACCATCAGTACCATATTTTAATAAATATGAACTGGTAGCAACTGCTTCTATCTCTTTACCGCCAAAAGTAAAACTCTCGGTAAAAAGACCGGTTGCATACATATCTCCCTGTGCAGAAACAGCCACAGGATTACTATTATTTACATTTGCAACAGAGAGAATATCTGTCTGAGATTTCGTCCAACTGTTAGTTACAGTCGGCTGAGCTTGTACTGTCAGCATAGCCGCAGCACAAAAAGCAAGCAGTAATACTTTTTTCATAAAACAATCTTTTAATAATTAAACATATAGATAAATACATAGAGCCATCTTTGTTATGATTGAGAACCAAGTCGTCTCAATCACAACAAAAATGTTTTCTTTTAGTTTGCCAGCCCCGGATTCGCTTCTATTGCTTCACTGGGAATACGAATTGTGTAGCGGGAATCGTTTTCTTCCAGAACATAGGTTGTCCCACTGTACGTTTTTTCCAGACGAGGACGGGTTGTCCGTCGTAAATCAAACCAACGATGTCCTTCAAAAGCTAATTCACGAGTACGCTCGTCGTATATTTCCTGCAATAATTCATCACGCCCCATTGCATTAATTGCCGTCTCCTTCTCTGTATAAGCAGCAGCTTTATAACGTTGTTTGATTAACGTCAACAGATAAGTCCGTGCCGCAGGCATAGCAGACTCTCCCGTCATTAATGCAGCTTCGGCAGCATTCAGATAAATTTCTCCTACTCTGAAAGAACAGGAATACTGATTGCTTCCGCCTTTAGCAACCAAAATATTGGAAACGGTTACTTGATTAAAATATTTCGATCTGCGCAAATCGCTCGAAGTATACATTTTCCATAAAGTAGTATTCACTTTCGCAGCACGTACGTATTGAGCAGTCATCACCTGTTCCAATGCCAGAATATTCTCCGGAGAATTATATTCATTCGGCAATACGGTAGAAGAAGACATATCCACCAATTGGTCATTCACCTGCAAAACTGCCTGTGATGCTTCGAGAGACTTTGCCCATTCACCCATATACAAGTACACACGAGAGCGAAATGCATTGACACTTAAGGTATTGAAACGATAGTTATACCCCAAATCCCATTGATCTACATTCAGATATTTTTCTGCCTCTGCAAGATCTGATAAAATAGAATTATACACCTCGGCAACCGTATTACGGGACAAGGTAACCTCCGTATCACTATTCAATTTCAACGGAATAGCTTTTGTAGTAGCGGGATCACAATTCGTGTAAGCTTCACCAAACAAATTGACTAACAAAAAGTGCATATAGGCACGAAGCATATAAGACTCGCCAACCATCTGGTTCACCTCGTCAACAGTCCCTTCCTCAATCATCTCTTTTGATTCAATGACATAATTGGCGATAAACGATGTATGATAGAACGAACGCCAACTGAATGCCGTCGTATTTTCCGACGGACTCACATCATTCCATATCCATATATCCTTGTAAGAATTCAAATCTTCGGCAGCAAGAGTTCCATCCATTATCATCTCGTCCGAACGAAAGGTAGCTAATCCTCTGTCACTTGGTACATAACTATATGCCTGAGTCAATAATGCCCTGAATTCTGCAGCGGTACGGGGAATCACCTTTCCTACCGGTTGTATATCCAGATATTTGTCACAACTGTATAAAGCCGCTATACAAAGCAAGGCACACAGTAGTTTTATATTCTTTAGTATCTTCATAATCTGTTAAAAATTCATGTTAAGACTGAAAGTAAACGACTTAGGTATAGGTTGTGCAAACTGATTACTCATGGTTTCGGGATCCAAGAAATTCTTATAATTAGCACCGAAAACAAACAGGTTGCGACCTTCGAGAGCAACGGTAGCCGAACGGATACCCAATGTATGCATAAGTGTTTCGGGAAGCTTATAACCAACCCGGATATTTTGTAACCTCACATGATCCGAACGCTTCACCCACGTATCCATCATCTGATAAGTGGAAAATATATCATAATGTGAATATTCCGCCGTACGCTTTGTATCAGACAATAATGCCGGAAAATCCGTATTGGTATTTGTAGGTGTCCATCTGTTCAATATATCCCGATTTGTATTCATTCCCCGGTCAAAGCTCGTCAGCGTATAGGACGGAGCTACTCTTGAATACATTTTCAAGTTAAATATAAAATTGACAACCACTTCAAACCTTTTGATATTGAACGTATTCACAAAACCTCCCGAGAACAGAGGATCACTCGAACCGATATATGAATACAAATTACGTTGTTCTTCGGCAGACAAGGTGCTGGCTCCTGCACTATTCAACTTCAACAGTTCTACCGCAGTTACTTTTTCACCCTCCTTATTATAAAACAAAGGATATCCTTCATCGTCCAATCCTGCCGATTTATAAGCAAAGAGCGCCCCTACCGGATAACCTTCACGTCCGGGTGTCGTCTGATTGGATGGTACTGTTTCACGCAAAACTTTATTCTGATTATATCCCAAATTGAAATTTGTAAACCAGGTAAAACCGTTGCGATTTATATTACGGGTGGTTAATGCCACTTCAAAACCGTCATTACGCATACTTGCCCAGTTGACATAAGTCGACATAAAGCCGGTTTCAAGCGGCAACATTTGCAAAGCAATCAAATCTGTACCTTTACGACGATAATAATCTACCGTAATATTCAGTGCATTGTTGAATAGAGCGATGTCCGTCCCGAAGTTCATTGTTTTTGTCTTTTCCCAACGTAAACGTTTGTTGGGCGGAGTTCCCAATACGATCATCTCTTCTGTCACATCCGGTAATATGCTGACATTATTATAATTTCCCATTACATATGACGAAGTACTCTTATCAATATTTCCCTGCACACCATAAGAAGCTCTAATGACCAGATTATCGATCTTCTTAAAGTCTTTCATAAACGGTTCATTGTTGATTCTCCAAAGTCCACTGAACGAATACAACGGCAGAAAGCGATATTTCTTAGAAACCCCGAATATGTCAGAACCATCAAAACGAACACTTCCTCCTACTGTATAGCGTTGAAGTAAGGAGTAAGAAGCCGTTGAAAAGAAAGAAGCATACGCATTTTCCTGATAGGTCTTAGTGTGCAACGGATACGAACGTGCCCAAGATTCATTCGGAAATATCACAGGCTTAGTGGTCAAAGTCTTACGGTCATAGCCATAACCTGTACTCGTCAAAGAACTATACCAGGTTTTCCTGATTTCCGTTCCGACCATCATTTCAAATTCATGAATGTCATTATAAGAATCACGATATTCGGCCTGACTCTTCCAGTTCACCTGAGAATTGCTGCTTGCCGTTTCCGTATGCTTCCCCCCGTCCGGCAAGAAAGACTGGTTGTTGAGAGAAGACATCGTTGTACGTTCTTTATCCTTACGCATTGCATAAGTATCGTGATCGGCAATCGATTCCTTAGATACGGCATCCAATTGCAGACCAACTTGTGATGTAGCTTTAAACTTATCATTAAACCGAAGTTCTACATCGAAAATAGCCGATAAGGCATTAGTGGTCTGTTCATACGAAGTATTATTCCGTTCTTCGAATACATTGAACTTCAAATCCGAATCCCCTTTTCCTTGAATATCGATGTCATAAACGTAATTGCCATCTTCATCAAAAGGCGTTTGATAAGGATTTGCCCTACGTGAATAATACACCGGATTGGAGAAACCATCCGAGTCTGTAAGATTGGATTTGTTAGTTCTGCGATTAGCAAATAAGGACGCACCGACTTTCAACATCTTATTGACTTTATAAGAAGTCTTTAAAACCATATTCAGACGATCGGCTTCCACACCTTTCACATTACCTTTCTCATCATAATATCCCAAAGAAGTATAATAAGTAGCCTTTTCAGAACCACCGGAAAGACTGACATTATATTCCTGATTGAAAGTACCACGGAATAGAATATCATTCCAATCCGTATTTATCGAACGCAAATTGGTAATCTCATTCTGGGCTTGCGTTGACAGTGCACTCCATCCCCCGTTCTTATAGGCATTTGTCAATCCATAACGGGAAATGATACGGGCTACTTCTCCTTTATTTTCACGATACGTATAGTCACTTTGCAACAAATCAAGTTCCAAGTTCACCTTTTCATCCGAAGTCAGCAAATTCAAACGATCGATATCAAACTTAGGAGAATAAGACAACTTGGTAGAGAAAGTAATCTGTGGTTTCCCTGCCCTACCGTTTTTAGTGGTAATCACGATGACACCATTTGCCGCACGTGCTCCATAAATAGCCGTAGCAGCAGCATCTTTCAAAACAGTGATACTTTCGATATCGGCAGGATTCAAACCGGCAATAGCCGACTGATAGATGTTGTCGATATCTTTCAAGTCTTCCATAGTCGGAATCTCCGTTCCTGTCATCGGCACCCCATCGAGCACCCAAAGAGGATCTTGTGTACCGTTCAAAGAAGCAGTACCACGAATACGAATCTTAGGAGCGGCACCGGGAGCACCCGAAGAAGCGATAGAGGACAACCCCGCTACCTGTCCGGAAAGTGCCTGGTCGATACTCATGACCGAACCGATCTTGTCATCGGTAATATCAAGCTTGGTAACTGCCGCCGTCAGTTTACGACGTTCGATAGTCTGGTATCCCGTTACAACAACCGCATCAAGCATATGTGCCGACGGTTGCAGTACAACCTCATAACTGTTTTTTCCGGCTGCCAGATGTATTGTTTGCGATTCATATCCCACATAACTGCACTGAAGGCTGGTCACACCTTCCGGCACATTAATAGTAAACTTTCCATCCATGTCCGTTATCACCCCCAAGGAAGTCTGGCTGCTGCCCGCTTTCTTTAAGTTTTCGGATGACACAAACACAGAGGCACCGATTAAGGGCTCTTTGTAATCACCGGCGATAACTACACCTGTAATTTTTCTTTCTGCCGCACTTGTTCCAAAGGCGATGACACAGCAAAGAGAAAATAGTAAATAACTGATTGTTCTTTTCATTAATACAATATAAGTAGTTAGTAGTCAGTAGTTAGTAGTTAAAATCTATGCAGCATATCAGCATGGTTCTGCTCCCGCCCCGAATGGATTCTAACTTCCAACTCCTATATTCTAATTTCCAATTTAGATTCCCAACGCAGTATTGATGCGCAGGATCATGTCTTTATAATGATACTTCGTAGCTACATCCGATGTTCCCAAACGGCTTTGAAGCAAGTCTTTGATACGAAGCAACTCGCCACGCTTCACAGAAATCGCATCTGATACGCGGTTTATCTGCGAGCCATAGAAATTCACCTCACGACGTGCTCCCATGCGGTCGGCATCCAATGAACGATGGGCGTATTCATCGCAACTGCAAACAGCCTGCTGATGATCCAGCAGGAAATGGTCGTTCATCAACTTCTTACTGAATTTCACACTTTCATTCTCGGCGGCAGCCGTAATCAAAGCATCCAAGAAATTCTTTTGCAAGGCACGTGTCATTACATCGGGAATCGCCCCACGCTCGGTCGTAGCAAAAATAGTACGGTGTAAACCGTCCATCAGTTCTACGGCCGTGAAAGCTTTCTTTCCATTTACCGATTCGTTTTCGAGCATGCGCATCAGACGCGTATTCGACAGCAAATCCCAAAGGATATAAGATTGCGCATTTTTCAGAACTTGTGTAGGCGCATTTTCAACGACTCCCATCGGAGTATTGCGAAGCAGATAAGTATACTCTCCCACCTCAGCATCGAACAGCCATTTCGGATAAGTCAACACTTCATCCAGCAGGAATTTCAATGCGGCCTGTTGCTTCTCTTTTTCTACGAACGTATACGTTTTCTGTCCGTCACCAACAATCGTATTCTCAAGATAAATGCCACCGATATTGGCCATTACATGATAAAGATAGTTGTTCCACTGATTGATAACAGCGTAATACAGACGGGAAGCCTCTTTATACGTCTGCCCCTTCTCACCGGTCGTAGTCCACTTTATTATTTCAGGAACCACACGCTTCAGATTTGCAATACCCAATTGAGAGGAACGTATGGCATCATCTCCCAGATCCTCATTCTGTGCACGCGGGTCTACGGCATCGCGCACATCCTGTGCTTCACTATATTTATAAAGACGGTCCGTATGACGGCTCAGGAAATCATAAAGCAAATCCTTTTCCGCTTCCGGTGTCTCCTTACCATACCAACGGTATCCATATTCAATGGCAAACAGATCATAAGGACCGATATGCGGTGAAAGTGCGGTTACTCCGTCACCCGGTTGAGCCACATAGTTGAAACGGGCATAATCCATGATAGAGGAAGAAGTAGAATTCATACGGTCGGTGAATGTCTTGGAACGCAATGAATCCGTAGGAAATGCCCATGACCCCATCATGTTGTGGCGTAATCCCAAAGAGTGACCTACCTCATGGCATGCTACAAAACGCATGGCGTCTCCCATCAACTCATCAGAGATCTTTACTCCACGGGCTTCGGGACGGATAGCGCCTGTCTGCACGGTAATCCATTCTTGCAACATACCGAGTACGTTGTGCCACCACATGATATCGGCTTCAAGAATCTCGCCCGAACGGGGATCGAGAATAGAAGGCCCCATAGCGTTGGCTTTGGTAGAAGCAGCATAAGTAAGTACGGAATAATTCACATCATCCATATCTATTATCATGCTGTCCGTCACTTCTTTGGCAATAATAGCATTCTTAAAACCCGCACGTTCGAAAGCAACCTGCCAGTCTTCTATACCTTGCTTGATGTATTTACGCCAACGATATGGAGTAGAATTTTCGATATAGAACACGATCGGCTTGGCCGGTTCTACCAACTCTCCACGCAAATAACGTTCGCGGTCTTCCGGTTTCGGTTCCAGACGCCAACGGGTAATGAATTGCTTCTCTTCTACCTTCTGCTGGCCATCGCTATAACTTAACAGCGGATTAGTGAAATATCCGACACGGGCATTATCCAAACGGCCTGTCATCGGCTTTTCCGGAAGCAACATCAGCGAAGAGCTCACCTCTACCGTAACATATACGGAAGTAGTTCCTTCGGTCACTTTCGTCGTCAGTTCGGAAGTAGCCACCACGTTATTTTCAAACGATTTGATGGAAAGAATACGAGACAGGTTCTTTATGGCAGACGTGCCGAGATTGATATTGGTAAATACATTATTGATACTCGTCTCCGTCCCGTCGTAAATATCATTCACTTTAATCACCATCGCGGTAGAGTCGTTATTATACGCTTCTACTTTAAAACCGGCTATCAACGGAGAGATATAGTTGTTACGCACCGACTCACTGATAGCATCTTCGGCAGGCGAAAGCGGCAATACGCGACTTTGACGAATCAGCAATTTATTGGTTGCCTTATCGAGCTCAAAGCGCACCATCTGATTTTCATAATTCACTCCGCGATTGACTCCCGCTTCGTTCAGTTCTACGGGAACACGCTGCAATTTGTTCACAACCAACAGATCCCTTCCCAATAAATTCGATGGTACTTCAAAGTAATAATCGTTCTTCTTTTGGTATACATTAAACATACCACGCCGAACAATACTACCGTCTCCGGTCAGCTTTTCATACTCATTTTTAGATTTAATACTGTCGTTGGATTCTGTTTTTTTCTTCTTGCGGAACAATCCCATAGTGTCAGGGGTAGAAGTTCCGGCATACGATACAACGGAAGAAGCACACAAGAAAGTACCTGTGGCCACCGTAATTAGCAGGCTTGTTTTCAGTTTCATCAAGTTAATCTATCAATTATCACTGTTACTCTTTATTCTACTCAAAGAATAAAAGGGGGCTACAAAGATAATAAAACTATCAATATGAATAATTAAACGCGACAACTTTTGACGTTTTTTCTTAATTAAACCGAATTTTGCTTGCATTTTTATTCAAAGACGCACGTTTTCCGTTCACTGTTTAACATACTTTCCGGAAAACAAAGTATAAAAACAGACCCAAGCATACTTTGCGATACATATAATACTCCGCTACATATATTATAAAGTAATATCACGTATATTATAAAGCAGCATTACATATATTGGCACTATTTTTACATCCACATGGCAGTAAAGTATAAAGATTTAAGCTATCTTTGTCTCAAATAAACATCGTATGGAACTCTTAGTATATAAAGCTTCCGCCGGTTCCGGTAAGACTTTTACCTTAGCCGTGGAATACATCAAACTACTCATTCTCAACCCTCGTGCTTACCGGCAAATACTGGCCGTGACCTTTACCAATAAAGCGACAGCAGAGATGAAAGAGCGTATTCTCAGCCAGCTTTACGGTATCTGGAAAGGGGACAAGGACTCGGATGCCTATCTGAAACGGATTATCGTAGAAACAGGAAAACCGGTGGAGGAAGTGCGGGAAGCAGCTAAAGTAGCACTGACCAATATGCTGCATGATTACAGTCGCTTCCGGGTAGAGACAATCGACTCTTTCTTCCAGTCAGTGATGCGAAACCTCGCCCGTGAACTCGAGCTAAGCCCCAACCTGAATATCGAATTGAACAACCAGGAAGTATTGAGCGATGCCGTGGATAGCATGATCGAAAAGTTAGGCCCTACTTCCCCCGTATTGGCATGGTTGCTGGATTATATCAACGAACGCATTGCAGACGACAAGCGTTGGAACGTATCGGACGAGGTGAAAAGTTTCGGACGGAATATCTTCGATGAGGGATATATAGAGAAAGGAGAAGGACTCCGGCAAAAACTGATTGAGAATCCGGGACTCATCAAAAACTACCGTCGTGAACTGAAAGAGATGGAAACGGAAGCACTCGAACAGATGAAGGGATTCTACGATCAGTTTGAAGGAGAACTGGACGGGCATGCCCTCAATGCAGACGATTTGAAGAATGGTTCGCGCGGCATAGGAAGTTATTTCCGTAAACTCAATAATGGCATATTGGGCGATGACATACGCAATGCAACAGTAGAAAAGTGCCTGACGGATGAGAAAAACTGGGCGGCTAAAAGCTCGCCACGCTATCAGGACATTCTTCAATTAGCTTCCGGAAGCCTCATGCCTTTATTGAATGAAGCAGAAAAGTTCCGTTCGAAGAATAATAAGATAGTAAACAGTTGCCGGCTTTCCATGCAACACCTGAACAAGGTGCAACTGCTGGCAAACATAGACGAAGAGGTACGCCGGCTCAATCGGGAGAACAACCGCTTTTTATTATCGGACACCAATGCCCTGCTCCATCAACTGGTAAAGGATGGCGACTCTTCTTTCGTATTCGAGAAAATCGGGACAAACATCCGGAATGTAATGATAGATGAGTTTCAGGACACAAGCCGCATGCAATGGGGAAACTTCCGGTTACTGCTATTGGAAGGACTTTCACAAGGAGCAGACAGCTTGATTGTGGGAGATGTAAAGCAATCCATCTATCGTTGGAGAAACGGCGATTGGGGAATACTCAACGGGCTGAACGACCGCATAGAACACTTCCCGATACGGGTAGAAACCCTGAAAACAAACCGTAGAAGCGAAACCGATGTTATCCGGTTTAACAACGAAATATTCACATCGGCGGTAAACTATCTGAATGCAGTCTATAAAGAGGAATTAAAGACGGATTGCGAAGCACTGCAAAAAGCCTATTCCGATGTGGCGCAGGAATCTCCCAAAGAGGAGAGAAAAGGGTATGTCAAAGTATCCTTTCTCGAACCGGATGAAGAGCATGATTACACCGAACAGACGCTTATCGGCTTGGGTGAAGAGGTGGAACGTTTACAGAACTCCGGAGTAAAGCTCAATGACATTGCCATTCTCGTGCGCAAAAACAAAAGCATTCCCCGCATTGCCGATTACTTTGACAAAACACTGCAATACAAAATCGTATCCGATGAAGCCTTCCGCCTGGATGCCTCATTGGCTATCTGTATGATGATAGATGCCCTGCGTTATCTCTCCGATCCGGAGAACCGGATTGCCCGGGCTTCGCTTATTACCAATTATCAGTTGCAGATAAAAGGATACGCAGGCAGCTTGGACAACCTGCTAACCGCTCCGGCAGAGACGCTGTTGCCCGAAGCATTCATTAAAAAGATAGGGATATTAAGGTTAATGCCGCTTTATGAGTTACTGGAAGAGCTTTTCAGCCTTTTCGAAATGAACCGTATCAGCGATCAGGATGCCTATCTTTTCGCATTCTTCGATGCAGTGACGGATTATCTGCAAAGCAACTCATCCGAACTGGACGGCTTTATCCGCTTTTGGGAAGAGACGCTATGCGGCAAAACCATCCCCAGTGGAGAGATGGAAGGTATCCGCATCTTCTCCATCCACAAATCAAAAGGATTGGAATTTCATACGGTACTCCTGCCTTTCTGCGACTGGAAACTGGAGAATGAGACCAATAACCAGCTCGTGTGGTGTATTCCGGAAGAAGCCCCTTTCAATGAACTGGATATTGTGCCGGTGAACTACTCCGCACAAATGGGTGCTTCCGTCTATCAGAAAGACTATCAGCAGGAACGCTTGCAGTTATGGGTAGATAATCTGAATCTGCTCTACGTGGCTTTTACCCGTGCCGGAAAAAATCTGATTGTATGGAGCCGGAAAGGACAAAAGGGAACAATGTCCGAACTGCTGACGGCAGCATTGCCCGAAGTAGCCCGTAAGAACGGAATTGACTGGAACGAAGACGAACCCTATGAACAAGGGGAACTCTGCCCCTCTTCGAAGAAAGAAGAAAAAGTTTCGACCAACAAGTTGACGCGGAAGCCGGACAAACTCCCGGTAAGCATGGAATCTATGCGACACGAAATTGAATTCCGGCAGTCCAACCGCTCGGCAGACTTCATCAAAGGAATAAATGAAGAAGATTCGGAAGACCGTTTTATCAACCGTGGACGCTTGCTACATACCCTGTTCTCGGCTATTGAAACGGAAAAAGACATTGATACGGCCATAGAAAGGTTGATCTTCGAAGGCGTTATCGGTAGCCGCAAAGTGGAAGAAGAGATACGGAAAGTGACTCATAAGGCTTTCTCCATGCCCGAAATACAGGATTGGTATTCGGGACGCTGGCAATTGTTCAATGAATGTGCCATTATATATAAGGAAGACGGGATGTTGCAAACCCGCCGACCGGACAGGGTAATGATGCAGGACGGGCAAGTAGTGGTGGTGGACTTCAAATTCGGTAAACCGAACAAGAAGTACAACAAGCAGGTACAGGGATACATGCAATTACTGACGAAGATGGGATACGGTAATATCAGGGGGTATTTGTGGTATGGACCTCTCCCCCGGCCCCTCTCCGCAGGAGAGGGGGAAGAAGATACTGACTCCGGATGGGAAAAGGGGAAAGTGGTGGAGGTGAAGCTGGAGCCTACATACAAGACTGCATGCTTGAACTCTTATAATTGCTTGAAAGAGTTGCAGAAGAAAAACAAATTAAATCCGACAGATGCCGAACGGGTTCTATGGGAATATCTTCGACGAGAACAGTTAGGATATAAGTTCAGACGGCAGCAAGTCATTGATAATTATATAGCAGATTTCGCTTGTCTTGAATCTAAACTGATTATTGAATTGGATGGCGACTACCATTTGACTGCTGAACAAATTCTGAAAGACCGGGAACGTACGGAAAGACTGTCGCTTTTAGGATACAAGGTGATACGTTTTAAAAATGAAGAAGTGATCGATAATCCGGAAACAGTGATTAAACAGATCAAGAATATTCTTATTGCTTCCAATAACGAAGAGACATAGACTCTTAATATTTCTTTGAATGTATGACTCTTATAATTAAACATCATAATAAACCTCTTTATATATAACCCTAACATGCCCTACTCCAATAATCAGACACACTCCCCCCTCTCCCACGGAGAGGGGTCGGGGGAGAGGCCTACCTTTCTCGAACTGGTCGCTCAAGACCTCCACAGTAAAATCGGCAACGATCTCTCACGGGTAGCCATCGTTTTTCCGAATAAACGTGCCAGTCTGTTTTTCAATGAACACTTGGCTGCGCAATCCGATCGCCCTATCTGGTCGCCCGCATATATCAGTATCAGCGAATTGTTTCAACAATTATCCATACAGAAATTAGGTGATCCCATCCGGTTAGTTTGTGAGTTGTATAAGGTCTTTCGCGAAGAGACTAAAAGTGAAGAATCACTGGACGACTTTTATTTCTGGGGGGAATTGCTCATCAGCGACTTTGATGATGTAGACAAGAATCTGGTAGATGCCGACAAGCTTTTTACCAACCTGCAAGATTTAAAAAACATCATGGATGATTTCGACTTTCTCGATGAAGAACAAGAAAGCGCCATCCGACAGTTCTTTCAAAACTTCTCCATAGAGAAGCATACGGAGCTAAAAGAGAAATTTATTTCTCTTTGGGATAAATTAGGTGATATTTACCGCAATTACCGTTCACGGCTTACAACATTAGGCATAGCCTATGAAGGGATGCTTTACCGCAACGTTATCGAAGCACTCGACACAGACACGCTCCGCTATGACAAATATGTATTTGTCGGCTTCAATGTGCTCAACACGGTGGAAACCCGCTTCTTCTCCATTCTGCAAGATGCCGGCAAGGCGCTTTTCTACTGGGATTATGACATTTTCTATACCCGATTGCCCCAACAGAAACACGAAGCCGGTGAATTTATCCTCCGTAACATGAAGTTATTCCCTAATGAACTTCCGGAAGAAGTCTTCGATTGCCTGCGGCATCCCAAGAAAGTACGCTTCATCTCCTCCCCTACGGAAAATGCACAAGCCCGTTACCTACCCGAATGGGTGAGAGGACTGGCACGGGAACACTCTACCCCCGATTCGGAAAAAGAAAATGCAGTGGTGCTTTGCAATGAATCACTGCTACTTCCTGTCCTCCACTCTATCCCGGCAGAGGTGAAGAATGTCAACATTACCATGGGATTCCCTTTGGCGCAAACTCCGGTATATAGCTTTATCAATGCAGCCGTCGAGCTACAAACCACCGGTTACCGGATGGAAACCGGGCGTTACAGCTATGAAGAAGTGCAGGCCATATTAAAGCATCCCTATACCCGTCAGCTTTCCTCCAAAGCAGAACCTTTGGAGAGAGAACTGACCCGTACCAACCGTTTTTATCCCTTACCCACGGAACTGAAACAGGATGATTTCCTCTCCTTGCTTTTTACACCGCGTAGCGGCATTCGTGAACTGTGCCTGTACATCACAGAACTATTGAAGGAGGTTTCTATCCTATACCGGCAGGAATCGGGACAGGAAGACATCTTCAACCAGCTCTACCGGGAATCCCTGTTTAAGAGCTTCACGATGGTGAACCGGCTGCTCAATCTGATCGAAAATGATGAACTTCAAGTACGGATAGACACATTGAAACGTCTGCTCAACCGCATACTTGCCGCCGCCAACATTCCTTTTCACGGCGAGCCGGTCATCGGTATGCAGGTAATGGGGGTGCTCGAAACCCGTAACCTCGATTTCCGTAACCTTATCATGCTATCACTCAACGAAGGCCAACTGCCCAAAGGCGGAGGCGAGTCCTCTTTTATCCCCTACAATCTCCGCAAAGCCTTCGGGATGACCACCATCGAGCATAAGAATGCCGTATATGCCTACTATTTCTACCGTCTGATTCAACGGGCGGAAAATATCACGTTAATATACAATAGTTCTTCCGATGGCTTGAACCGGGGAGAATGGTCACGCTTTATGTTACAGTTCCTTGTAGAATGGCCACACAAAACCAGTTACGAATTCCTTGAAGCCGGTCAGTCTCCTCAAAAAAGCCGGGAGATAACGATCGAGAAAACGCCTGCAATACGAAGCCGCATGCTGAACAGGTATAATTTCAATCAGAATCCGAAGGCGCTCCCGCTCTCTCCATCGGCCCTGAATGCCTATCTGGATTGCAGCCTGCGATTCTATTACCGTCACGTGGCCGGATTGAAAGCACCGGATGAAGTAAGTGCAGAGATCGATTCCGCACTGTTCGGTACCATTTTCCATCGCTCGGCAGAATTGGCATACGGCGAATTAAGTGCTAACGGAAAAGAGATACGGAAGGAGGATTTAGAACGCCTGCTACGGGATGATGTCCGCATTCAAGGATATGTAGACCGTGCATTTAAAGAAGAATTTTTCCACGTCCCCCTTGACGAACGCCCCGAATATAACGGAGTACAGTTGATCAATTCAAAGGTAATCAGTTCCTACCTTCGCCAGTTATTGCGCAATGATCTGGCCTATGCACCTTTCTCCATGGCAGGAATGGAAGAACCCGTAGAAGAACCGTTGGAAATAAACACACCGGAAGGAACCATCAAAATCAAAATAGGCGGAACGATAGACCGCATGGATTGTAAAGAAGACACTCTCCGGATTGTGGACTACAAAACCGGAGGAAGTCCCAAGACACCGGCCAATATCGAGCAGTTATTCATCCCCGCCGAAGGGAGGCCTAATTATATTTTCCAGACATTCCTGTACGCTGCCATCATGAGCAGAAAGCAGTCACTGAAAGTAGCTCCTGCCCTACTCTACATTCATCGGGCAGCCAATGAAAGTTACTCTCCGGTCATTGAGATAGGCGAACCCCGTAAACCCAAAATACCCGTAAATAACTTCGCCTTCTTTGAAGATGAGTTCCGGGAGCGGTTACAGAGGTTACTGGAAGAAATATTCGGAGCGGAAACACCCTTTACACAAACAGAAAACACGAAAGCCTGCGAATACTGCGACTTCCGTGCTTTATGCAAAAGATGAAAAAGCGCTCTTATTTTCTAATCTCTCCTATTTTAAAAGAGATCACTGCATCCCCTTTCTGCAATTTACCAATCAATATCGTAGTAGAAAAAGCAGAAAGGGGAACTGTTTCTGTTGTTTCCGAAAGGATTTGGCTATATACTTCGACTCCGGATAAATTATAAAAGGAAAGACGATATCCGGAAGCATTATGCACCATCAATTTACCATCAGCAATTGAATAAGTCGGTACAGAAGCACCTATGCCTTCTATTCCATCGGGAAAATCGGTGCTATCATAAATGACCTCATCGCCAACATAGCAACGCAATAGCTTATATTCTGAAGCATCCCAGTGATAACCAGAACCTTCCAAATACAACAGTAAGTTCAATGAACCGACATCTTCCAACCATACATGCTTAATCTTTCCTTCCAAAACAATGCGTTTCAGCGATTTTCCCATGCACTGTATCCGATCTGTCCGGGTAACCGTATAAGGTTCATACGTCGGAGGAACATAGTATACCATATTGACATTATGGGATACACAAAGATATATGCGATCAACTTCGGAAAAATCAAATGAATAAAGATATTGATCACAATCCAGTAAATCATCATAATAGCCACCAAAAAGCCAGTAAATAGTCCCATTTACATCATATAAATAACCACCATCATAATGATATGTACCTTTATACACCGGATAGCTCGGATAGCCGTTTATCATCCGAGGTTCTCCAATACTTATCTTATCGATACTATTCGACGGAGTTTGAATTTCCCAAGTCTTGCCCGGTCTAAGAAAAGTTGATTGATAATCGGGATTAATAACCTGCCCTTTATAATAAAGAACAGATTTATCCGAGGCAAATACCTGTGCAAGACTTGTGTTCCTATTAACACCATCGGTTGCAGCTACCTCATAAGCTCCCCAAAATCCTGACGGACTGCCAATACCCTCAATCCATGCATCTTCTCTACAATAATAATCAGCTAAAGCGCTAACTACCATTATTTTCCGTCCACATTCGTAATAAACATCCTCCACAGTCAATGTTATAGGTTCATCAAAAAAATCACAATACGACAAATTACCACCTATATTCCAAGGAATCCTATAAGATTCAATCTTATCCCCCTCCTCTTTAGAGAAATCATATAAAAGTACTCTATCCGGAATATTTACATATTCTTGAAATGGATAATACCACACTTTACGATCTTCTTCTAAAAAAGCTCCAACGAGTACCTTGTCCAAATACAGTTTCTTACAATTCTTATCTCCAAGCAATGTATCTGTCCCTAATTCATAAAAATAATCATCATTAATATATGTATCGTTCCATATACCATAGCAAAAACGATTTACTTTCCATTGTGTTCCTGTTTTTGAGAATTCAGTTTGTGCCTGTATATGGCCAGCAAAAACACAAGATAAAATCAATAATAGAATAGTAATATTTCTCATAATATTCACATTTGGTTGAACAATATTCAAAGGTAACAATAAATAACTATAAAGCTATGTTTTATATTAAAAAAAAGATACGATGCATTTCAGGTTTTAACAAATCGGTGCTTGGCGATGGTAAGCATGGTGCTTACCATCGCCAAGCACTATCCATACAATCCGTATGCACCGTGCTAAGTATAACTAAGCACCGTGTCCAAGAGAGCTTTGCACGATGCATAAAAACAGAGCATCCTGTTCCCCCGATTTATGCAATAACCAGTAACTGAGACATTCTTCTTTTACCAAAGGCAACCGAACAAATATACATCCCTTTCATAAGGTATAAATCATTTATTACTATTATATTATCAGTATTTATAAAGGCCTGATGATGAACACAAGCTCCTCCCATATCTATAATTGATAATTCTAATCTCTGGAAGTGATTACCCTCCTCCGTCAAGATTACCAGCCGGCCTTCTTGCAATGAGTTTGTAATAATACAAAAAAGAGAATTCTGATTACGTAAAAGCCCCAAAACAGATTCTGACGTCCCGACTCTGGCTTCTAACACACTATTCCATTTACTTTTACTATTCCCATTAAATTCTATCTTAACGTAACGAGCCTTTTTATCGTTAAAGTCATACCTCTCCAATTGGTCTGTCGTGCCACTTGATTCCCCTTGATATACATCTTCAAAGCATACATTATCAAGAGATAAACTTATCTTAAAATAATTTTTCCGTGTATTCCCTTCATAAAAAGCAAGACGAACGGAATGAAGCACTCTCTCTTCTCCCAAATCAAGCAAAAGCCACCTGCCTACCCCTTCCGAGGACCAGCGAGTGGACATATCACCATCCGTCACCTTATCCGGTGTATTTGTAGTCCCATTCTGATAATCACTGGCTGTAACAGAATGAATCCCCATATATTCGAAAAAAGCCCATGCACCGGCATCCAAAGACTCACCGGCTCTACTCTTCACATTATGCACTTTCAATCGGTAATCTGCAGGAAACAGATCGCTGGTAACCAATACAATCGATCTGGCATTTTCCTTTTCTATCCGTTCTACCTTAACGGCATTATTTATCTCATAATTGGAAATTGAAAGAGCAGACACATCCTCTATTTCCTGATTAAATCTTAATAGAATCCTATTTTTATCAGTCGCTCTTAGATCTACTATATCAAAATTTGAAACCGCAGGCACACTTCCGGAAGCAAGTTTTGCCGTCTCCGCACAAGCCATTAAAAAAACACCTACTCCAAAATCTGCCGTGGAAGCAGAAGTAGCAGGATTTGATGATGGCTTGAAACCAACACCTTGTACATAAGTAAGTAACCCATCGGGCTGCACAGCCAAAGCCGTTAATCCATTCCATGCTTTCGCAATGACAGGCATATAAATGTCCTTATCCAATATCCCCTGATTGACTCCCCAGGATAATCCGAAAAGAAACAAAGACGTGCCGCTTGCCTCCGGCCCTCCGTAGTCCTCCGGATCAATCAGGCTTGGATTCCAAAAGCCATCCTCCCGCTGGCACTCTTTCAATGAGACAGCCATATCTCTGAATACCGTCAGATATTCAGTTCTGTACACACTGTTCACTGGCAACATATCCAACACGCGAGCCAAAGCGCCGAATGCCCATCCATTCCCTCTCGACCAATAAGAAGCTTTGCCATTCGGCGTCACATGGCTTACCGTTTTGTCACGATACCACAAATGATCCTCCGGGTTATATAAATTCCTTTTCGTAACAGAGTATAAATCATGCATCTTATCGAAGTACTTATCATCATTGTATAAAACGCCCAAATGAGTAAAAACAGGCATCGACATAAACAAAGCATCTACCCACCACCAGTCGTCAACATCGGGTCTTGTTACCATTTTATCAATGCCTTCTTTGATAGCGGCAATTCTATTAGTCCGGTTTTCTCCATCCAACTGATATAAATCCAAGTAAACCTGTCCGCAAACCTGGGCATCGGCATGATCTGGCCCAGAACTTCTCAATTTCCAATGATGACTTTCGGCCCATGCCGTAGAATATTCCAAGTAAATCGCTTTAGGGAAATATTTATAGAAACAGGTATTCCCTACATAATAAACAGACCTTGCCCAATCATTATTCCCTCCTTGCGAATGATTTTTGATCCAATAACCATTAACCAGTTTTCCCGTTTCTATAATCTCTGTCTTAGTCGGCAAAAATGGTGAAGCAACTATATAACACATGGACAACAGAGTTCCCACTATCATTGATATACCTCTTTTCAACATTCCCTTATCCGTTTTATATTGCTCATTCCTTTACCATACTACTTCCTTCCGAGTACCGTCATTCAACAAAACTGTAACACTTTTCTTATCGTGCGAAACAAGTACATCCTTTACCGGGAAAAGTCGTTTATTATCAACTTTCGTTCCTGCTTTATTCCATAATAGAAGTGTAACAAATATCTTCTCACCGGTAAAAATTTCTTTTGCATTCAGCACCGTACATTCGTCACTTTCGGGATGCAATCCGGAAGTATGTTCGAAACCAACCTCTTTCCATCCATATAAAGGTACCATTGCCAATTGATGTTTTTCATTTTCTATCACATAGGCCGTATACCCATGCTTCTTAATCGTTTTTTCTTTTATCGTATTTGTCAGGTGAGGGAGAGCATAATGCCCCAGATGGGCTTCAACCGGATTCACGGACATAGCTTTATCAACGCGCAAAACACCATCAGGCAATAATATATCAGCCAATTGAAATTCGATGTCGGTATCGTTTCTCAACCAAGCCTCCCGATAATATACCTCTTGCTCGAAACGCTTAAATCGATACACGGACAATGCTTTCCATCCTTCATCCGCTTTCTTAAAAGTATAATTCATTGCCACTTCGCCATTCGCTCCATCTGCCATCCATGGAAATTCACTGCTATAAGACAACCGGTTATAATTTTCCGAATATCTCCAATCTTCACGCGCATTGGCCGGCATCTCCGTTGAGGTACGAATTTCGCTGATACCGCTTTCCAAATAGTCTGTGATGAGAATCTTTGCACCGTTCTGGAATGTGTTTTTAACCGGATTCTTCCGATCTTTCGTACCCCAAATGCCTTCATTTTCCTGGGCCGACCAAAAAGGATTGGATTCCGGCAATAATAAGCTTAAAAAAGCTTTTCCCATCCAGTACACACTGCCACGACAACTGTATCCTTGAATTGCCGGTTCAAAAGCACCATAAAACCCCAAGGTGGGCACTCCATCCGCCAACAGATTCGGATTCTGAAGAAATTGCAACAAAGTGCCGGAAGCAATACGACGTAAATGACCATAATTTACAGAATCATCATTCATATATCCCGCCAAAGAAAATGGAGAAACGGCTGCAAAACGATAAGTAATACTGCGTCCCCACATTATCATCTGCCCGTTACGTCCAAACATGAGCGGATACGTCCCGGTCATCTCTTTAAAGTTATCTATAAAGCGTTTCGCATATTCCGGATAGTTTTCTTTTCCGAAATATTCACTCCAAAGAAGACCATACATCTGATAAGCCCACATACTATAATAATCGTAAGAAGAATTGTCTATATACCATCCTTCACCCCGATAATCGGCCAAAGACAGATCCAGAAACTTCTTCATAAGCGGTTCATTTACCTCGTATCCCACACTTTTAAAGAAGCTAAATACAAACAAATTAAAGAAACGCCAATTAGACGGTACAGTAGGACCATCAGCATAGCTCAACATGGTATGAGCCAATGCATCTTTTTGTTGTTGCGACAAGGGATTCCATAAGATTTCGGGTATTGAAAACAAGGATATGGATAAAGCTCCAAATTCCACCAGATTCTGAGAGATGGCATTCTTTGTCCGGGGAGATATATAGCTCGGATGCCCCGGAGTGATAATATTCACTAATTGTTGTCTGTAATAATCTGCGACCTTTATATTATTTAGAACCAGGCCGGGATCTTCTTTTAATAAAGGAGCGGCAATATATAATGTGCGGCAAAGTCCTTCTAATTTCTCTGTGGGAATTTGTTCTTCCTTATTGGGATAACTCTTGCCTTTCTGTTTGGGAAATTTCATTGCATCATTTGTGTCATGAATATAGCCGAAAGCTCCCTCGAGCATGTATTTCGCCGCATCTATCCAATGTTTCCGCGTCATTCCTGTATATGGACTATGAGTATAATCGGGAGTATCCAGCGTAAAAACATGAACCGGTCGATTGGAATCCTGACACAATACTGTATGATGAACCATTAAAAGAAAAACCAGAAGCCAACCTATCTTTTTAGGAGAAAAGCTGATAGCACCATTTAAGAAGAAGAGCTGCATAAATTATCAATTTTATTCAATTTTTAAATAGGGCTTATTTCAATACCCGAATCTTTATTTAATTAAGAAGAAAGAGATCAATACTTGATTACACGTCTTGTCACCGTCTCATTATTCCGGGTCGAGACTCTCAAAAGATAAACCCCTCTGGGAATATCCAGATTCTCTAATCGGCAAATGGAAGTTCCGGTATAGGTTTGTATCAATTTATTTCCGGATACATTATATAATTCAACCGACATTCCATCCTCATCACCTTGGATCATAATATATTTATCAAAAAAAGTTGGATAAACTCTAATATCCTTCCCCCGCTCTCCGGCAATGCCTACAGGAGGAGTATCTACATAATCGCTTATGACATGATAATAATTCCCAAGAGGATTGAAAACTACCTTCATATTAAACGGTGCCAAATCATACCCCTCCCCTCTTCTTTTCGAAGACAATTTAAACTCATTTCCCGTATACTTAATTTCATCAATCGTTTCAAACCAATCATCGATATTGGTTGTTGGAAACAGTTCAAAATAACCGGATGAATTACTATCATCATTCGGAGCAGAAATACTACCTTTCATATATCCGTAAGTAGCCATAGAACCATCTTCCAGATAAAGTCGGATACGATATCTCGGATCTCCCCACGTAGAACCGTTATACTGGAGATTCTCCACTTCGAAAGTGGAGTTTCCAGTATAATTCAAATCGGTTATTATGTATTTCTTAGAAGGGGCAAATAATACGGCTCCGGTTATTTTCTCCATCGTAACCGATGGAATATCATCATCAAAATTTACCCGGATCCGATAAGGAACCGGAACGCCTTCTGTCTCATTTACTGTAATGTCTTCCGATTGAATTTTATCTTCACCATTTTCCGAAGCAGAGAACGAATAACTTCCGGTTTTCAACGATGTAATCAATTCAAAAGTATTGCTCGTTACTAAATTTCCATTATAACTTTCAGGAAAACCTTCCACTATCCGCTGCATTTTCAAGGGAGAAAGAGACTCGGCTAATGCATCCCCTCTCATATACAATTCATTGGGAGTACTTTTAAAGGCTTCATTATCTTCACCGGGATACCAAGTCATATCATCAATATAAAGATAATTATCATGTGTAGGATAGATACCTCCGCCCCCGGGGAACGACTCAAAACAAATACCGGTTATCAAACGATGCTCATCTTTGCGAACAAGAGAAAGCCCTGTCACATCTATTTTCTTTTCATCATTGCACCACACTTCAATACGGGCGTCTTTAGCTTCATAAGAAGTTTCCATAGTGACAGTCAGTTTTATCTTATTCCATACTCCCCGTTGCATATCATATTTCTGATCACCGGGATTACAACCGTATTCTGTGGTCATATCCGAATAATAAACATACAGCTGATTAGAAATACAATCGTCGTGTGCATCAAACTGCAGACGTACACTTCCTCCGTCACCATTCTTCGTAGCCGCATCAGAAGCCCCTCCCGAATACCCTACTCCTAAATTGAAACCAAATTGCTTGCCGTGCAAACCCGATTCAAAATTGTTATCATATTTAATAAGATATTCCATTGTATACTGCTTTAGCTTGGGGGTACTCACAATCACAGCCGCCCCCGTGCCGCCAACCTTGCATCCTTTTTTAAACTTTATCTGATAAGTACTGTCTACGATTGTCGCGTGGTCACGATCCGTGTAATATTTGCCATTTCCAAAATCTTCTAAAAGCAATTGATTGGTATAGGCTCCATTCGGTCTGTTGAACGTAACCTTCTGTTGTTTGTAATACCGCTTTGAATAGGTACCGTTCTGAGCAAATACAAACTGGAATATTCCGATAAGGAGAAGAGAAAAAATCAAACTTTTTTTATAAAATCGTTCCATAATAAATAATGATTGTGCTTCTTCCTGAAATCTTGGAAGAAGAGTATTAGACATTGTTACAAATATAAAAACCAGTTTTACAATTCGTAAAACACAAAAGGGGAGAAAGCTGTATATCTCCACAACTTCTCCCCACTCACTTTTACAATTTAATCACACGTTTCACTGATAAAACGTTGTTATCCTGAACAATTTTTACCAGATACATTCCACTTGCCATATCCAATCCTTCCAAATTCAATACATTTCCGGAAGAATTGACTTTCAGCACCGACACACCGGTTATAGAAACAAATTCGACAGAAAATGCACCTTCGGCAACCGACACAGTGGTGCTGTTGTCAATTATAGTAGGATAAATATTCACATTCTGCATCTTGTTTTCACGAATAGAAGTAGGATCATAATCTCTCAGCTCGTGTGTATAATTTTTAGAAGTGCTAAAAATAACTTTCACGCTGAAAGGAAGCAACGGATTGGCTGTTCTGCGTTTTACAGATAATTTATATTCGCTGCCATAGAATTTTTCTCCGTCTATCGTTTCGTCCCAGCCCTCAATATTGGTAGTGGTATACAAATCAAAATAACCCGGTAATTTTTCATCTTCATTACTATCATTATCAGGAGCCGAAACAGCTCTCAACTTATATCCATAAGTCGTATATTCTCCGTCTTCCGTATAAACCCGGATGCGATATCTTTCGTCTCCCCAATCTGCTTTGATATATTCAACATAGTCGTTGTAGAACGTTGAATTACCTACATACTCCAAATTCGTTATAACATACTTTTTAGAAGGCGCCCACAAAATAACTTCATCCACTTTGAGTACGGATACCACCGGCGTTGCTTCGTCAAAATTAACGCGAATACGATATGGAACCAAACTCTCTCCACCGTCCACTGTGATTGTGGCAGCCTGAATTAAAGCACCACCGTCAGCCGAAGTGGCAAATTCATAACTACCTGTTTTCAATGCAGTAAACAACTCATAAGTGTTACTGATGCTTCCCTCGCCCATATAGAACTTTGGAAAATCTTCATTGATACGTTTCATCTCCATTGCTACGGAAGATTCGGCCAAAGCTGTACCACGCACAAATAATTTAGCAGGAACTTCTACTGCCAATGCACTCATGCAAACACTAATCGCTACAATTAAAAAAGATAATTTTGTTTTCATAACTTTAAATTTTTATATTCATAATATGTAAGATTAACTCTACTAATACTTTAATACTTTTATTATATGGTCATAATCTGGAGATTTTACTGATATCAGATACATTCCTCGTGAAAAAGGAGTCATATCCAATGTATACTGCTCGCCCGGTAGATTTTCACAAAAAACAGAAACGCCACTCAGGTTCAGAACTTTAACAGATGTCTCTTTCCTAAGATTTTCCAAATAAATAAAATCGGAAGTTTGCAATGGATATATTTTCAATGATGCCTTTAGATTTTCTGATTGCATGCCGGTATCATCAATACGGGAAACAACAATGGACTTTACCACATTACGCCAACTTTGTAAATCGGATGACGATTTATACATAACCCGAGAATCACCAGTAAAATCACCCTCTTTATATATGGTTACTTTATAACCGTCTGCAATCTCAATGGACGACAGCGCTGCTTTAAAATTCATTTTGTTATCGGTCATTCCCAAGCGCCATAGATCCTCTTGTGTGTAGTTTCCTACCTCCAGTCCTATACTCCATTGATTATTGAGTTTTCCTTGGTTATAATCCACGTTCTGAAAAAGACCAACAGGAGTAGTAGTTAGGGCTGTTTCAAAAGAAACCGTAGCCAGTTTCAGAAAAGTAGATGCTGCCGAAGCCTGATATAACAATTGTCTTCTACTATCTTGTGAAGTAGTCAGATCGTTCCAGTATTCGGGATAAAAGCCAAGTTCGTCTTTACAATTGTCATGCAAATAAACCGCATAACCCGCTGCAAGATTGAGCCATTTCGGATTTTGATCTATCTTGTAGAGCTCAACATAGGCGTCTGTCATGTCATGACCACCCCATTGACCGGTTTCATTCAATCGGTGAGTTTTCCAATCGATGTAATGAGACTCCATGCCATAAGCCAGCCGGTAAGCATCATCTAAATATTCCTGTTCGCCTGTTATGGTGTATAAAAGCATAGAAGCCTGCATCACAACCGCATTTTCATATCCACGATAACCAGCTCCAATACCCCAACCGGCATCATTCTTCATAAATTTGTATAGACGGATGCCGTCATTCAAATACTTCTGCTGATTAGTAATCTGATATAGGCGCAAGCAACAGACAGCAGTTGGAGCAGTAGCACAAGTAACCCACTTTCCATGTTTCTCATGGTTAGGATTCTCATTAAGCTGAATGCCTCCTGTCGGCAGTTCACCACTCAGACAAAATTTCATGACCACTGTAGCTCTCGTTAAATAGTCACTGTTCTGTGTAACAGCATACAAGTCCAGCAAGTCCTTAACCATCCAAGCATTATCGTCATAATAACGGCTCCCACCCTTTCCACGATAACTGGCGTCATAAGCGTAATAACCATTATAAGAAACATAATAATACTGATTGACATTATCCACCAGTTTCTTGGCATCTTCTATACGCCCGGCATAAATCAAAGCTTTAATCTGGATACTTGTTGGCCATACGAAGGCCGGCGTTGAACTTGAAGCTTTTTCACAATATAGAAGTGTACCTTTATCCGATTTCAAATAGGTATCAATCACTTTCAAGGATTCCTCTCCCCATTGGCGGAATGTTTTTGTATTTCGAGTGTAAGAAGGAAGTCCTACTACAAAAAGTAGAACTATAATTAAAATTTTTCTCATATTTCCATTTGTTTAAGATTCAGCTATTCCCAAATAATCCTGAAATAAAACGCCATTTCTCGGGATTATCAATTATGAATTCAGATGAGTATCAAAACATTTTATGTTCCGTATTTTTTATAATATCTACTGAAAAAGTTTTTTTTAAAGGCTACCTAATAAATTTGTACCTATATTCAAGAGGTAACCTTTAATTATTAATACTTATTCGGCCATCTTATATAATTCTGTTCCAGCCATCAGAAAAGCACCAACACCGTATACTTCTGTCATATCTTTAGTTACTTTTTTCGGATCAGCACCAATAGGTTGTACATAACCCAATTTCCCTTCACTATCGATCGTCCCCAGCACTGCTTTCCAAGATTTTAATAAAGTAGGCAGATAAGTAGCTTTGTCCAGTAATCCCTCATTAATGCCGTATGCTAATGCATATATAATAAAGTTTGTACAGCTGGTTTCTGGAGCGGCATAAGTTTCCGGATCCAATAAACTGGCATGCCAGAATCCATCCGGTTGCTGAATCTCCACCATGCGTCCACACATCTCTACGAACAGTTCCTCATAAAAATTACGGTAACTGTTTTTTTTAGGCAAGTCTTTCAACATCTCAGTTAGTCCGCCAAGTACCCATCCATTGCCTCTTCCCCAAAATACCTTTTTACCATTGGCTTCACGTTGATAAAAATAACGGCTATCACGGAAAAACATTTTTTCTTCCAAATCATACAAGAAAATAGTAGAAGCTTTATATTCTTTATCCATAAATTGTAGATATTTTTCATTACCCGTTTCCTTGTATAATCTGGTGAAAATAGGAGGAGCCATAAACAGAGCATCACACCAACTCCAACGTTCCAGTGTAGTCTGATTGGCATAATCAATTATCAAAGAACCTTTAGAAGGATGATCGATAATCCAATCAATACGTTCGATAGTCGGTTTTAACATGGATTTATCCTTATATCGATTATAGACATCTATGAACATCTGACAAACGGCTAAATCATCTGCATGATACATCCGTTTGTTGGCTTTCCACAAATAACGATTTCCTACATTTACTAACCATTTATAATACTTCTCGTCCTTATCAACTTTATCAGCCAATTCCGCCCATTTGGCCATACCAATATACAAAGTAGCATTTGTCCAGTCTAATGGATGATGCCTTACCTCTCTTTGGTGTTTAATCTGCCAATCGGCAACCTTTTTCATCAATAATTTAATCTCTACTTTAGTATAAGGTATCTTCTCATTAGTGGCAAAAACCGAAACATTTAAAAAGCCAAGAAACAACGATATGATAATAATTATATACTTCTTCATTTTATAATATCAATTTTATTAGTTCCACAATGGATTTTGTACAAGCAAATTACTTTTTTGTATTTCATCATAAGGTACAGGATACAATAGCATCTCCTTATTCCAAACGCGTTTCTCTACAACAACTCTATTGTAATAAGAGCCTTCACCTACTTCATCATAAAACTCAGTTGGAATCTTACTAGAATTAAATTTAGCCGCACGTGAGTTAAGGTCCATTCCAGTACGAACATATGGCTGATCTTCTCCATTCTCATCCAGACAACTCATCCAACGATGAATGTCAAAATAATAATTTCCTTCAGCAAATAATTCTACCATGCGTTCACGACGAATAGCTATTTTCTGTGCTTCATAGTCCCCGACTATATTTTTTATTCCATTGTCTTTCAATTCTTTATATCCTGGTATACCAGCCCTGTCTCTGATTTTATCTATGTATTCTATAATTTTAGGATCAGAAGGATTTATTTCATTACACACTTCGGCATAATAAAGATAAAAATCAGCCAAACGGAACAATATCCAAGGACGAGCCCAAGTTTTCACATTATTTCCGGTATCCAATAAAGTACGGTTCTTAAACTTGTACAATAAATATCCAGCTTTCGGATGATCTTGTGAACTGTTGTCGGAATCTCCCCCCTTACTGAAATATGAACCGTACTCCGCCTTTCCAGAGATAGGAAGATGCCAACTCCTACCCTCATAAGTGACCGTATTATAAAAGCGGGGTTCCCGATTGTGATACATATTAAAAATATGTTTATCATTATGTAAAGTTGAACTACAAACATTCGTCAAATTTCCAAAACCATCCTCATTATATTCAGGATCCTCTTCAATTGTCAGACCATTTTTAGTAAAAAATGCGTCGACTCCTTCCTGATACAAGCCTATATTACAAAAACCATTGGCCCCACGTGGACAAGTACGACGTTCCATATCGTTACCTACAATCCGGTAACTATTATTACCATTGGCCCAAAGAATCTCATCATTATAATATTGAAACAACTCATATACAGACAAATTAGGATCAGGCAAGCCATTACTACCAGGTTTGGAATAATATAACTTATGCCCTTTAGCTTCAGCAAAAGTAAATAAAGTCTCTAAATGTGTCTTGGCTGTATTCCATTTCGTCTTATCTTCATCTGGAAATAAATGCTTACCATCTTTATTTGTTAATTGTAACGCTTCTCCATACCCTCCATTAAAAAGAGGAGAAGCTGCATAAACCCACAATTTAGCACGCAATGCCAACACTGTTACTTTGGTCGGGCGTACAATTTCTTTCAAATTATATCTATCATTGTTATGTTCGTAATCCAGACTACCGGATGCACTCTCTGTGAACAATGTTTCTGGTAACGCATTCGAATCAAGAACTTCCTGCAATAATCTATCAATATAGTTTACAATCTCATCGACAGAGGCTCTCGGATAATCAATCGTCTTATTCTCCGGGTCTTCTATTTCCGTTATTAAAGGAACTGGACCATATAATTCAAAAAGAGAAAAATAACTATATGCAATCAAAAATTTAGTTTCCGCTTTCAAACGATCCATATCTTTTTTACTGATATATGATACATCTTGTTCCGAACCCATATAGTCTTTGGCATTATCTAAGAAAATAAATCCCTGTCTTATATATTTATATAAGGTAGCCCAACGATGAAACGAAGCGTTCGACGAATTGAACCCTGTCAACATCTGAGTACCGACAGCTGTTGTATTAGCTACTACTTGCCCAGACATTAAATTCCATATACCGGTAAATCCGGTAGTAGCCTCTTTTCCCATTTCCGAATAATTAGGAATACAATTATAAATATTAGCTTGCCAACGCTTTGTATATCCCGGGTTATTGAAAACTTGTTCCAATGTAAGATTCTCCGATAATTCCTTAGATACATCTAAATAATCACATGAGATAAAACTCCCAAGCATTCCACCCGCAACAAGTGCAATATATACGAACTTTTTAACCTCTTTCATAATATTCTATTTTTAAAATGTAACTTCAAGTCCTATTGTCCATGTCCCGCATATCGGGTATTTTGATCCGGAATTAGATCCACCCAACTCGGGATCCCAGTATTCTATATTATCCCAAACAGCCAAATTAGTACCTTGAACATAAATTCTTAAATTCTGCATACTGATTTTACGTAACATCTGTTTATTGAACTGATAACCGAACTCTACATTTTTCAAACGTAAGAAACTACCATTACGATACCACCATGTGCTTCCATATGCATTATGATCGAACTTAGTAGCATGAACACGCGGGAATAAAACATTTTGATTATAAGGATCGTTATTTTGCCAACGGTCTAAGGCCTCCATACGAGCCGAAGAAGCATCTACACCATTGTGAAATGGCATAAAATTACCAGCCGAACTTAAAAGATTGACAGAAGTTTGTCCTACTCCCTGAAAAAATACTCCAGCAAAAAAGCCCTTCCATTCTAAATTTAATCCAAAGCCATATACCAACCTAGGGTCTTCCGGATATAGACCGTTTTCATAGGTTTTATCCAATGAATCAATCTTCTTGTCTCCATTTAAATCTTTATATTTGATATCACCCGGAGCAACTTGGGTACCCGGATTAGGCATTCCCTCCTTTAAAGTATAAGTCTTACTTCCATCAGCATTTTCTACAATATCGAAATCATCGGGAGTATACAAACCTTCGGCTACATATACAAACGGTTGGCCGATAGACTGACCTGTATAAGCCTGGTACTGATAAACTTGTGGTACTTCATCATATTCCTCTACCCTATTCTTTGCATAAGTAAGATTACCTCTCACTGATGCAAATACCTGTCCAATCTGTTTCTTTAATATCAAACTAGCATCAAAACCTGTATTAGTGGTTACTCCGAAATTCTGCCAAGGACTATTTCGGAATCCAGCAGCCGAAGGTATTGTTTTTCTGCGCAATAAAATATTATTACGGCGATTGTGAAACCAATCTACAATCAAATCTATACTCCCTCTGAAAAGGCCTAAATCAACTCCAACATTCACTTTACGCTCACGTTCCCATGTCAAATTCGGCGTTGCAAAATCTTGTTCGATAATTCCGGCACCTACAGCTCCAGTTACATCTCCATTTACGCCCGGTGTCAATCCCATATTATATCCGGGACCTCCCGTAGAAAGTGCTTCTCTATAAGGAAAACGAGAACTTGAACCAATTTCATCGTTACCGGTAATACCGAATGAAGCTCTCAGTTTCAATTTACTTAAAATGTTTTCTAAAGGTTCCATAAATTTTTCATGGCTGATATACCAGGCAGCACCGACAGCTGGGAAAATTCCCCATCGATGTCCGGATGCAAAATTTTCACTACCCGTTGCACCAAAACTACCTTCCAACATATAACGATTATCATAGCCATAAGCAGCTCTGGCTACTACACTTTGTTTTCTATAAGGTAATAGTTGTATACCCGTTACATTCTGGTTCTGACTTTCTTTCTGCATATATAATAAAATACCAGACACATCGTGTTTTTCCTGAAATAATCTTTTATAGTTCAAAGATGTTTCAATATAAATTTTCTTTTCACCACCAGAACTTGAATACGTTGGATTACCTAATGCAGTACCTTGCTTTACTTCTGTTTTTATTAGATTACCAGTTTCATCTCGCCCTGTAGCATAAAAAGAGTTAGGAGATTTCTCGCGTTTTATCACAGAATAGGCCGATGCATCAAAACTGACACTTCCTTTCCATGAGAGCCCTTTTGTTATTACATCTAATTTCTGCTCTAAAGAAACTTTAGACTGGGCATTCATGCTCCAACTCTTGGTATATCCATAATGATTCAACATATTATATGGATTGGAACGGGTAGTTGGATCATATGTATAATGTTCCGAAATACTTCCATCAGAATAATACATAGGAATATAATGAGTGGGAAATTGAGTAATCATATCAAAGATAGCATCTGAACTATTTCCTGGATTATTCTTAGTTTTATATTGTCCGCTAAGGTCTACTGATATTTTAGTTGTCGATGTGATATCCATATCTACATTCGTACGTAGATTATACCGATCAAGACCAATATTAGCATCATACTTTTCTATTGGATTGGATTGAAATATACCATTTTCCTTATAATAAGCTCCTGATACAAAAAACTTTGTTTTTTCTGTTCCACCTCTAAAATTCAATGTATAGCGCATATTATGCGTCTGGTCTGATAATAAGTCCATCCAATTTACGTTAGGGTATAAATCCGGATCTACTCCCGTACGATATTTCTCCAATATTTCATCCGAATAAGTTCTGTTAAATGTATTCCAATCAGGATTACCAGCTTCATTCCACTGCCCTTCGTTATACAAAGACAAATAATCATAAGCTGGCAATAATTCCGGCATTCTTGTAGGAGTTACAATACTATATTGTGCTCTAAAACTAATATTTGTTTTTTGTGCTTTTCCCCGTTTAGAAGTTATCAATACTACGCCATTAGCACCTTCTGAACCATACACTGCTGTAGCAGCAGCGTCTTTCAATACAGAAAAAGTTTCTATTTCATCCACATCAATATCATCCATCGAACGTGGAACTCCATCTACCAATACCAAAGGAGAAGTACCTCCGGCATATGAACTCTGTCCTCGAATCCAGAATTCTGCACTGTCATTACCCGGTTCTCCGCTTCGTTGAATAGCAATAATACCAGCTATTTGTCCGGCAATGTTATTTGTAAGGTTACGTTGTGGCATCGAGAGTTCAGCTGGCCCAATAGAGTTAATCGAAGCAACTACACTCTCCTTTTTCTGTTGCCCATATCCGATAACAACTACGTCATCCAGATTTACACTAGACTCTCTCATACGCAGATTACCATTTACTCCAGTTTTTACAAGTTTTTCCTCTGTTTCGAACCCAACAAAACGATACTCCAGTATCTGACCATTTTCTACTTCTATTGAATAATAACCGTTTATATCAGACAAAACACCTGTAGATGTACCTTTTAAAACGACAGAAACACCTACTATCGGATTTCCATCTACATCTGTCAACAACCCTTTTAACGTCCATTTTTTACTTTTTTGTTGGGCGGACGCCGGTTTATCATCTGTTCTTGAAATTACAATTTGCCTTCCTGTAATAGAATAAGTAATATCCGTATCTTTAAAAACTTGGCTTAAGACTTTATCTATTGTCTGATTTTTTAAAAAAACGTTTATTTTTCTATCAACATCAATATTTTGATCCAAAAAGAAAATAATAAATTCACTCTGTTTCTCAATGTCAGCAAATACATCTTTCAAAGTTTTACCTTTGGCCTCAATCGTAATAAGTGTCTGATCGGGAAAAGCATAAGCGGAGGCTGTGCTCCAAATAACTGTCAAAAAGAGTATTGAAATCTTCAATATTCGTAAAAAACGCCCCTGTTCGACCTTGAAAAGGTCAAACGATTCTATATTTTTCATACATTTGAATGATTTTAAGTTAATATCTCGGAGTATAAATTAATTTAAAATGAAGCCGGATAATTCACTATATTATCTGGCTTTTTTCTTTTATGTCACGAATCGTCTTTCATTGTATTTATTCATTCTAAGGGTTTAACACTTATGTATACTTTCTCATTTGTTTCATATATCTCAATATTTGCTGCATTTTTTAAAATTTCCAATACTTCCGAAAGTTCATTCTTCAAGTCTAACTTGCCTGTGCAGGTAAGAGTGGATACCCCTTCTCCACATACAATTTCTTTACCATAATATCTGGATAAATTTTTGAAAATATTATCGAGGCGTTCATGATAATATTGATAAAAACCATCTTTCCACAATATATATCTGCTTGCATCCACATTTTTCACTTGTATCCGATTATTCTCATATGCAAACAACTGATTAGGCTTAAGTAATACCCTTTCTTTCTCGTTTGTCCTAACCTCCACTTTGCCACTGACAAGTACTACACGCTTCAATGCATCATCGTTATAGGCAGTAACATTAAATTTTGTTCCCAATACCCTAACTTGCATATTGTCCGTCCTTACAATGAAAGGTCTATTCTTATCAGGAGCAACTTCCAGATAAACCTCTCCTTCTACATAAATCTCTCGTTGATTTTTTACAAAAGTAGTAGGATACACTAATCTTGTACCAGCATTCACCCAAACCTTAGTTCCATCTGCAAAAGTAATCGACGAATTTTTTCCAAGAGGCACAAACAATTGATTATAGCTGATCTCAACGTTTTTTGCCATTACCTCTGTCGACTTTTCTGTCTTAACACGTATCTGCCCATCTTTATCATAAAGGATGTGCGATTTCTTTGTTCCGATAACGAGCTCTTTTTCGTTAGATAATATTAATTGTACGTCAGTAACAGTTTTATCTGGTTCGGGTAAAGATATAATTGCAGACATCATTTTATCTGCATTTAATTCATACCTGATTGCCATCCACCCTCCAACAATTATAACAGCAAAGCAAGCTGCAATCGACCATCTTTGAATGATAGAAAAAATCTTTTTTTTATTGTAATGTTGATTTTCCTGTTTTATTCGATCCCAAAGTGTATCTATCTCTTCTTCTGAAAGCTTTTTGACCGATTCTTCTCTAAAAGCGGCTATCGTTTTTCGAGCTAATTCTATCTCACGACTTAACTGTGGGAAACGCTTTATTTGGTTATTCCAAAATTTGATGTTTTCTGGTGTCGGATACCGTTCCGACATCACAAAATAATCATCATCCAACAATTGATTAATTTTATATGTACTATAGTCTTTATCCATTTTCACTTATTTCTATAATAGGGACAAGTAAAAATAAATAAAATACTCACTATTTTGAGAAAAAATAAAAAAAATAATTTGTTTATCTAAATAGTACTACTCGCAGTAAAAAAATACACAAATATAACTATTTCTCTTATAAAGATGGGTGCTTGGCAAAGTAACTTAAAATGAATAAATAGAATGACACAGAGTCATAATTATCCCTTATCTTTCTTAATGCCCGTTGAATCAAATTGTGCGCAGATTGATAATTCAAATTCATAATTTCGCATATTTGATCAAAATCGAGTTCTTCTACAAAACGATAATACATAATTTCCCTTTGTCTGGGAGTTAGAATAGAAAGTATATTCTCCACTTCTTCTTTCTGTAATTTTGCTGCTTCATCAGATAAAAATCTGTCTTCAACAGTTTCACTTAAGATAAAAGGAATAGACTCTAAATCAGTATACCTACACTGCTTATCCAATGCATTCAAAATACAATTTTTCAATGAAATCAACAAATAAACCCTAACATTATCGGGTAATGAGAGTGTTTTTCGATTCTTATATATCCTCGTAAAAACTTCCTGAATACAATCTTTTATCAATTCATGATCCATTGTAAAATGAGAGCCATAATTATATAACAATTGTACATACGTTCTATAAAGCCATGAGTAAGCTTGCTCATCCCCTTGCAAAAATTCTCTCCACTTTACTTCACTACTTTTATTACTTATCTGCATGTTGTATATTATATAATTCAAACACGCGAAACTACAAAAAAATAAAAAATTAAGAAAATAATTTTTTATTTTTTTGTAGTTATACGACAAATCATATCTTGGCCGACTGCAAAGCAGCCATCACCAATCGAATATCCGCATAGGAAACCTCGTCTCCCAAAGCTGCTTTTATAAACGTAATGCCACGGGCATCGGCATTCTCCTGCAAATAGCGGGTTATTTTATCCACTTTCTCCCGGGATACCAATTGATCGACTTTAATGGCTCCCGAACGTACATAATGCTCCAGATGTCCCGCAATAGTTCCGGTTACCAACTCGCGCTTCCTGGCAATCTCTTCGATATCCATCCCTTGGCGAAACATGGAATAACTTATCTCTTTTGTATCTATCCGAGGAGTTTTAGCCGCCAAATCTGCAACCACTTCTGTACCCGAACTTTTGGTCTTTTGGGCTCTTTTGACAGGTACTTCCGGCATTTCCGGCTGATGTATTTTATTTTCGGTCACATACCGATTTACCATGTCCAACAGTATATCACCATACTTCTCCGCTCCTTTTTTTCCAAAATAAGGAATACGTACCAAAGAAGCTATATCCCGAGGTAAAAGATTGACGATACCCAATATCGCTTTCTGTTGAATAACCGTATACACAGGAAGCCCGGCCTTAGCTGCTTCTGTATTTCGCCATGCTATTAGCTGTTTATAGAGATCCGGATGAAGAATGTCCGTAGGTACTTCTATCTTTTCTCCCCGATCTGCTTTCGTGGCAGACGAGGATGTACGTGATTTGGAAGCGCCGGTATCTCCCTTTTCGCTTCCCTCGATTGTAAGTACCGCTTTCCGCTTCAAATAGGAAGGCACGGTAAAGCCCTCTTTTTCTGTAAGCAGAAGAGTTCCTTTCTTTATATATAATGCCGATTGAAGCGCTGCCAAAGCTTCGCTGAATTTTTTCTTCAATTCCTTATTGTCCGTTTGGATTTTAGTGCCAGCCACCAACGGAGAAAGTATTTCCTCCAACTGCCCGGCAAAATAACGTGCACCGGATATCAGACGCTGTTGCAAGCGATCATCGTGCATATAATCACCGGAAGCATTTACCAACTCCGTATACTGCAATTGGAAAGTATCTCCCACTTTCACGATTTTCGTTTTATATAATTCATCCGCTTCCTTATATCGCTCCAGCAATTTGGGATAAAGCCGGTACAAATGCTCATCCAAGAGACGGAGTACAAGTGCAAAATGACGCTCCAGAGAGTGAAAATCAAATTGTTCGCAAAGTAATTCATAGAAATAACGGTGCTGCAACTTATTCAGTTTTTCCTTATCGGGTGACAGCGCTTCCACCTCACGGGTAAATTCATCAATCGTATCATCACTGATAATCGCCTCTTTCCGAAGCGGAGAACCTAAGACAAGCCCTTCAAGACTTTTGCAACGGCTTAACGCAACATACACCTGCCCGTGCGCAAATGAAGCATTGGCATCGATAATAGCCCGTTCAAAAGTAAGTCCCTGGCTTTTATGAATCGTAATAGCCCATGCCAAACGGATGGGATACTGCCGGAAACGCCCTTCCACTTCTTCCGTAATCTCCTTCGTTTCAGGATTCAACGTATATTTACTATTGGTCCATTCTTCCGTTTCCAAGAGAAAAGATTCATCATCTCCGTTTCCACGCACCATGATACCGTCTTTGGACACACTTGTTACCAAACCGATCTTTCCATTATAAAACCGATGTTCGCCGGAAGAATCATTTTTGATAAACATAATCTGTGCTCCCTTCTTCACAGTCAATACCTCATCGGCTGGATAAGCGGATTCGGGAAACGTACCTTCGGTTTTTGCCCGAAAACTATAAGCCTGTCCCGGTAAGGCTACCAGTTGGCGGTCGTTATATTGCTGGGCTTGATAATTATGGGTGGTCAGACGGATGTATCCCTCTTCTTCCTTCGGACGAAAACCGGGAAGATAACGCTTGTTCAGTTCCGTAAGCACCGAATCGTCAGCGGTATTTTCACGTATCCTGTTCAATAAATTCACAAAGGCAGTATCACTCTGGCGATAGATATGCTTTAATTCGATGGTCACATATTCCGTTTCACGCAAAGCCCGGCTACCGAAGAAGAAAGCCGTGTCATAATACGGTTTCAACAACTGCCAGTCATCCTCTTTCACAACAGGAGCCAACTGCTGAAGATCGCCGATCATCAAAAGTTGTACACCACCAAACGGTTTATACCGGTCGCGATACTGACGTAACACGGCATCGATGGCATCCAGCAAATCAGCACGTACCATACTTATTTCATCAATCACCAAAAGGTCCAAACTACGGATGATATTGATCTTCTCTTTCCCGAATTTATGGAAAGTCTGGGCAGACATAAATTTAGTATCAGGCACATAAGGTGCAAAAGGCAGTTGAAAAAAAGAATGCATCGTTACTCCGCCTGCATTGATAGCGGCAATCCCCGTAGGTGCCACCACTACCATACGTTTCGGTGATTTGGCTTTCAGTTCTCTGAGAAAAGTAGTTTTACCTGTGCCGGCTTTTCCTGTCAGAAACAGATGCGTACCCGTATTTTCGATAAATTGCCAGGCGAGCTGTAAATCCGGATTGTTTTCCATACGATCTATAATTGCTTTGTTTTTCTGCCAAAGATACGGAAAACGATGATTATTTCGCCAAAAGGTGGTTTTAACTTTGTATCTTTTTATCAGTTTCACAACGGATCATTTAATAACCACTTAGGCATAAAGCAATATTCTGAAAGAATTTATATCGCGAGAATAAAAAAAAGAGATTAAAACGGAGTGGACACATCATTATAAAACATCACACATAAAAGAAATCTCCACATCAGTTTTAGAAGAATATCTGATAAAAGTCGATAAAATAAAAAAAGAGTCATCTGCTTTTTATAGCGGACAACTCCTTTTCAAATATTTACTTAAGGCAAGATTATTTCATCGATCCCCCGATAATATCCAGCAACTCATTCGTTATCGCCTGCTGGCGTCCCTTATTATACTGCTTGGTCAAATCCTGAATCAGTTCATTCGCATTATCCGTTGCCACTTGCATAGCCAATGTACGGGCAGCATGCTCGGATGCATTAGAATCCATAGCGGCTGTAAAAACCTCCTGGCACAATACTTTCGGAATCAAATCGGCGATAAACTGTTCGACTGACGGTTCGACAATATAATCGTTCATTACCTGATTCCCTTCCATTTCTTCAGCCTGTTCCTCTTCTATCCGGGTAAGATCAATCGGCAAATATTTTTCACGCACCAGTTCCTGTACGCCCATCGATTTGAAATGGTGATAAATCAGTTCTACGCGATCGATATCCTTGGACACGAAAAGTTCCATTAAATGTTCTGCAAGCGCAGATGCTTCCTGATAAGTGGGCTTATCAGCCAACTGCTGATAACTGCCTTTCGGGAAAAATCCCATCTTCTTCACTGCCTCCTCCACCTTGCGCCCGACAGGATAAATCAAGATATTATCCTGACCCAACTTGCGGTATTCGCCGATGGTATGCAGAAACATTTTGATAACATTGGCATTGAAAGCACCACACAAAGAACTGTTGGAAGAGAACAAGACAATAGCCACACGCTTTACCTCACGCTCCTCCACATAAGGAGATTCGATCGAAAGATCACCACTGAGAAAATTATGCAGAATCTTGTTCAGTTGCCTTTGATATGGCAACATATGTTCAATGGCTCCTTGCGCCTTATGTAATTTGGCAGAAGCCACCATCTTCATTGCTGAAGTGATCTTTCGGGTACTCTGTACCGAATTTATTCTGGTTTTTACTTCTTTAAGTGAAGCCATATTGTTTTAGTAGTTAGTAGTTAGAATTTAGTAGTAAGCATGGAGATAGTGAAAATTGGTAGTTAGAAGTCAGTAGCTGGTAGTTAGAAGCTGGTAGTTAGAAGTTAGTAGCTGAAAGTTAGCAGTCAGATACAATGAGTAGAAAACACCGGGAATAAAACCGGATCCAACACTCTAAATCATTCCTACTTAACTACTTGACTACTTAACTACTATCTACTTAACTACTACCTACTTAATCACTACCTATTTAACCACATACCTACTCTACCACTTTATTAATTCATAAATTGTTTCGCCACCATTTCCGCCGTCTCACGAATACCCTTTTCAACTTCTTCATTAATCACACCGGTTTTCAGTACATCGAGAACATCTGCCTGATGGTTAATGGCAAGGCTCTCCTGGAAACTACGTTCAAAATCTTCCACCTTATCCAAAGGTACATTACGCAGCAAACCATGAACGCCACAATATAGGATAGCAATCTGTTTCTCTACCGGCATCGGGCTGTACTGCGGCTGCACAAGCAAACGGGTATTCTTCTGCCCCTTATCAATGATGTGGGCAGTCACAGGATCCATATCGCCACTAAATTTCGTAAACGCTTCCAATTCACGGTATTGTGCCTGGTCTATTTTCAATGTACCGGCTACCTTCTTCATCGCTTTAACCTGAGCATTACCTCCTACACGGGATACAGAAATACCCACATTGATAGCCGGACGGTTACCCTGATTAAAGAGGTCAGTATCGAGGAATATCTGCCCGTCGGTAATCGAAATTACATTCGTAGGGATATAAGCGGATACGTCGCCGGCTTGTGTCTCGATGATAGGTAATGCAGTCAGAGAGCCACCGCCCTTTACCATTCCTTTAAGGCTATCGGGGAGGTCATTCATCTCACGCGCCACTTCCTCCTGATTGATGATCTTTGCCGCACGTTCCAACAAGCGGGAATGCAGATAGAATATATCACCCGGATAAGCCTCGCGCCCGGACGGACGACGCAGAATCAAGGACACTTCGCGGTAGGCAACGGCCTGTTTGGAAAGGTCGTCATAAACCACCAATGCATCACGGCCGGTATCACGGAAATATTCACCGATAGCGGCACCCGAGAACGGCGAGAAGTATTGCAAGGCAGCAGGATCACCCGCTGTAGCAGCTACCACAATTGTGTACTCCATCGCACCATATTCGCGCAAAGTATTCACGATAGAAGCAACCGTAGAACCCTTCTGACCAATGGCAACGTAGATGCAATACACAGGCTTGCCTGCCAGATAATTTTCACGTTGATTGATAATGGTATCGATGGCAATGGCCGTCTTACCGGTCTGCCGGTCACCGATGATCAACTCACGCTGTCCACGGCCGATAGGAATCATGGCATCCACCGCTTTCAATCCCGTCTGCAACGGCTGGTTCACCGGCTGGCGGAAAATTACCCCCGGTGCTTTACGCTCCAACGGCATTTCGTATAACTTCCCGCCAATCGTGCCCTTTCCATCCAGAGGTTCCCCCAACGGATCGATCACACGTCCCAACATGCCTTCACCCACACGGATAGAAGCAATACGCCGGGTACGCTTTACGGTATACCCCTCCTTGATCTTATCCGTAGGTCCCAACAACACGGCTCCCACATTATCTTCTTCGAGGTTCATCACAATAGCTTTAATGCCATTGTCGAATTCCAGCAATTCGTTTGCTTCGGCATTCCGCAACCCATAAATACGTGCCACGCCATCACTGACCTGCAACACCGTACCTATCTCATCGAGCTGCACACGCGTATCGATGCCTTCAAGCTGACGACGCAGGATATCGGATACTTCGCTTACTTTTATATTTTCAGACATAATTATATTTACGATTTGACTATTTACGATTTACGATTGAAATTAGAAAATAAGTGAACGGACAACCCTTGATATTTACGATTAGACGATTGACGGATTACGATTGAAATTACTCTGATTCGCGATTTGATTCGGTCTGATAACGCCGAGTACCTCCAATCGTAAATCGTCAATCGTCTAATCGCAAATCCCTACACTATTCTTCTGTTCTTATCAATAAACTGTTGTTTCACACGCTTCAACTGGGTAGCTATGCTGGCATCTAAGCGATAATCATTGATATCGAAAACAAAACCACCTTCAATAGACGGATCTACCACAGTTTCCAACTCCATTTGCGCATGAAGAATCGCACCGGCAGAATTACGTATCCGTTCTTCCGTTTCCTTGTCGACAGGTACCGCCGTGATAAGTTTGCCTACACCGATGTGTTTCAGCTTCCTGTACAAATCCAGAAAAGACAGGCAAATAAATTGCAGGAACTGTTCGCGATTGTTCTTCAGCACCAATGTGATAAAGCGGGAAAAGGTACGGCTTACTCCTTGATCACCGGTAGCCGCCGCACAAATCAACGAATACTTCTCACGGATATTCAGCACAGGATTTGCCAGGGCTTCTTTCAAGTTCGGAAAAGCAGAAAGATTTCTCGACAGCATCTTCATCTCTTTGTAAAGCGTATCCTCTGCACGATTTTCTTTTGCATATTCAATCAGTGCTTTCGCATAGCGCATTGAAACAACTCCTATATCCATACTTCATTCCAGTTAATTCTTATTCAATACTTCGTCCAGCATCCGGTCTATCATCTCCATCTGCTCACGTTTGTCATCCAGATTCTTGCGGATCACTTTCTCGGCAATATCCACCGAAAGTATGGCAACTTGCCGGCGGATATCACGGATTGCCTCGTCCTTTTCTATCTGGATCTGCTTCTTCACCTCGTCCAGTTCTTTCTGGGCGGCAGCTTCTGCCTGCTTACGGGCTTCGTGAATAATCTTATCACGCTCCTGCATAGCCTCTTTCAAGATACGTCCCTGCTCCTTGTTAGCGGCAACCACGAGCGCTTCGCCCTGTTCCTTCAATTTAGACAACTGGGCATTGGCTTCCCTGGCCACCTCCAGAGACTGGTCGATGTAGGTTTTACGGCCTTCCACCATCTTAACGATGATGGGAAAACCATATTTCGCCAATACAACGAACACAATCCCAAACGAGAGGAACATCCAGAATAACAGGCCACTATCGGGTAATAACAATGACATAAGGCTATTTACAATTAAATGATTTACAATTTACGATTGAGAAATCGATACACATCATTTGTTCCCGCATCTTATAAGAAGAATACCAACAAACAAACAACGACTGCCAACAGAGCCACACCTTCAATCAAAGCGGCAGCAATAATCATATTCATACGGATATCGCCCGAAGCTTCCGGCTGGCGTGCAATAGCTTCCATAGCCGAACCACCGATTTTACCAATACCCAAACCTGCGCCGATTACGGCAAGACCGGCACCAATAGCTGCTCCCAACTTTCCGATAGCAGCACCAGCGGCTGCTTGTAATAAGACTGATAGTAACATAATTTTCAGTTTTAAAATGGTTTATATTATTAATTTAAAATTCAAGAATAACATGACTTCACCCGACCGTTATTTATTCAGCTATTTATTTAGCCACTTCTTCGGCCTTGCTCCCCTCTTGTGCCAAACCGATAAATACGGCAGACAACATGGTGAAAACATAAGCCTGTATGAATGCCACCAACAGCTCAAGTGCATTCATAAAGATATTGAACAAAACCGAAGCAACGGTCAGTGTCCCGTTCAATGCGGGCCCCATACTTGCCGAAATAAAGATCAGACAAGTGAGCACCAACATAGCCATATGCCCCGAAAGCATATTCGCAAACAGACGGATCATCAACGCGAAAGGCTTGGTAAACACTCCGAAAAATTCGATAAACGGCATCATCGGTATAGGTACTTTAAGCCACCAGGGTACATCGGGCCAGAATATATCTTTCCAATAATGCTTGGTACCGAAAATATTGACAGCCAGAAATGTACAAATGGCCAATACCATTGTGATGGCAATGTTTCCGGTCACATTCGCTCCACCGGGAAAGAAAGGTATCAGTCCCATGAGGTTATTGATGAAGATAAAGAAAAAGGCAGTCAGCAGATAAGGAGCAAACTTCTTATAATTAGGTCCTACGCAACTCTTTATCACATCGTCGTGTATCATCATAATGAACATTTCCATGAAACCGACAAAACCACCGGGTGCCAATGCTCCCTGTTCGCGCTTGCGATACCAATGCGCCACGCTCAAAACAATGACCAGCAACAATACACTGTTCATCAACAACGACAAAGTGACCTTTGTAATTGAAATGTCCCACGGACGAACCTGTTCACCGGCCTCATTGTATTCCACAATCTTCCCTTCATACTTGCTTCCGGAAGGAGCAATGGAAAAGCCCTCATACGTTCCTCCGTTCTCTTCAAGCCGTGAGGAAAGAAAAGTGTGCCAGCCGCTATTCGAACTGTACACGATTACCGGCAACGGAATTGTGATATGTGTGTTGCCCCAGGTAGTGATATGCCATTCATATGAATCTCCGATATGCCCGAAAACGATACTTTTCACATCAACCGTGTTCTCTTTTTGTTCGCCGGGCGTGATCTCCTCCTGCGCCAGTGCAGGAAGCGAAACAAGCAGCCCCAACGCGAAGAGCAATCCTGTGAATATGTTACGCAACTGTTTCATTTTTTGTTTTATTTTTCTTTTGTCGTTTCTTATTCAGCTCATAGCCTGCAAAGAAGCTTGTCTCAAATACCAGATAAATCAGATAGTTCACGATAAAGGTAAGCAGAAATGCCACCGCCTCTTCCCGGACTACCATGCAATATATCACCAGAACGATTACAGAAAGAATCATCTTAAGCACCTTCATGGCCAGATGAAGCAGCAACATCTTTTCGGGAGCAAACCGCCGGCAAGCATCGAACATATAGATATTGAATACTCCGAAAATATAGAAGAATACCGGAATCAGCGGATAACCTCCAAAATAATGTTCGGGCACCAAAGAGAAATAAGTGACTCCACCCACTCCACTCAACAAAAGAGTGATAAGAGTAAGATAGAGCAGATACTTACGCTTTGTTAGATTTATGCTCATTTTATGTTGCTGTGTTTTTCTGTTTCTAAATTCAATATTATCGTCAGGAGACACAAACGGATACCTTACCGTCACTCATCTCCACAAAACCACCCTGAATATCGAGCGTACATTCTTCATTATCATCGGTCACATAGCTCAACTTCCCTTCTTTCAAAGAAGAGACGATCGGAGCATGTTGCGGCAAAATAGTAAACGATCCCATCGCTCCGGGCAGAGTCACACTATTTACTTCTCCATCGAATATCTCTTTTTCAGGAGAGACAATACTCAAATGCAATTCTTTCATTCTCAATAATGTGCTAATGTGCCGATATGCCAATGTGCCAATTGGCTGCGCACAATTAATTATTCAATTTTATGAATGGCCGTCTTACCAATTGGCACATTGGCATATCGGCACATTCATGCATTATTTCTTCGCCTGTTCGAGCAATTGTTTCCCCTTCTCAATGGCTTCTTCAATCGTACCCACATTCAGGAAAGCCTGTTCGGGCAGATCATCCACCTCACCATCCAGAATCATACGGAAACCTTTGATCGTATCTTCTATGGAAACCATCACACCGGGTACGCCGGTAAACTGTTCGGCTACGGAGAAAGGTTGCGAAAGGAACCGTTGTACACGACGTGCACGATTCACAAGCGTTCTGTCTTCATCCGAAAGTTCTTCCATACCCAAAATCGAAATGATATCCTGCAACTCTTTGTTACGCTGAAGAATCTGTTTTACCCGCTGTGCCACTTCATAATGCTCCTGCCCCACGATATGCGGATCGAGAATACGTGAAGTGGAAGACAACGGATCTACCGCCGGATAGATGCCTAACTCCGTTATTTTACGGTCGAGTACCGTGGTGGCATCAAGGTGGGTAAAAGTAGTTGCCGGTGCCGGGTCGGTCAAGTCATCGGCAGGCACATATACAGCCTGTACAGACGTAATAGAACCGTATCGGGTTGAAGTGATCCGCTCCTGCATAGCTCCCATCTCTGTTGCTAACGTAGGCTGATAACCCACTGCCGAAGGCATACGTCCCAACAATGCCGAAACTTCAGAACCGGCCTGCGTGAAACGGAAAATATTGTCGATAAAGAACAGAATATCCCGTGGTCCGTCACCTTCCGAATGCATATCACGGAAAGATTCCGCTACCGTCAATCCGGACAAAGCCACAGAAGCACGTGCTCCCGGCGGTTCATTCATCTGACCGAACACTAATGATACCTGCGATTTCTTCACCTCCTCATAGTCAATTTTCGACAAATCCCAATGTCCTTTCTCCATGCTCTCTTTGAAAGCTTCTCCATAGCGGATAACCCCGGATTCTATCATCTCACGGAGCAAGTCATTACCCTCACGGGTACGCTCTCCCACTCCGGCAAATACAGAAAAACCATTATGTTTCTTGGCTATATTGTTAATCAGCTCTTGGATAAGCACCGTTTTGCCTACACCGGCGCCACCGAATAAACCGATTTTACCACCTTTTGAATAAGGCTCGAGAAGGTCGATTACTTTGATACCTGTATACAGCACTTCCTGTACAGTGGTCAAATCTTCAAATTTAGGGGGATTACGGTGAATGGAATAAGCTCCCTCACGGCTAAGCTCTTTCATACCGTCAATAGAATCGCCGACAACATTCATAAGTCGTCCTTTAATCTGTTCACCTACCGGCATGGTGATCGGCCCGCCCGTCGGATATACTTTCATACCACGCTGCAAACCGTCGGTACTATCCATTGCAACAGTTCTTACCGTATTTTCACCAATGTGTTGTTGCACTTCTACAATCAGAATTTTGCCGTTCGGCCTTCTTATCTCCAACGCATCGTGTATGCTGGGCAACACCAGTTCGGCCTCCGTACCTTCAAAGTACACATCGACCACAGGCCCGATTACCTGAGAGATATGTCCGATAATCTGTGACATAAGCAATCTTTTTATATATTATTTTCTAAACTTCATAGCATAGCAAGTCGCGTTTTTATCAACTTTACTATTAAAATAACGTCTGAGATTTTGTTTTGTTCACACACCCGTCAATACAAGTAGTTAAACAAACAACTGTGCAAATGTAGAAACAATTGTGATTCATTATTCTCATTTGCTTTTTTTTTGTTTTAGATAACATTCGTTAGGCCTAAAAATACTACTAACAGACCGATAATCACAACAAAAAAAGAGTATTTCTAACCAAAATATTATCTTAAGATTCATTTTATCAGAAAAACGTTTTTACCCAATCGAGTTTTCTGCATTTATCGCAAGAGTCAACTCATTAGATTGCAAAAGAGATAGTAAAGAGGACAACGAGTTTCGTGTCCGAGCACAACAAATTCGCCATAATGATCCGGAAAATGTAAGAAATCATAGCTTCCGGATGATCTGAAAAGATGATTGTTAATTTTTGCAAACGATAAAATGTAATTATTATGACCATACGGCCCTGTTTTTCTTTATCGGATGTATGACTGCACGCCTTCACATACTTTTTGTGAAGTTATCAAAATCATAACTATCTCCCATCACCCCATATGAGACAACCGGACACAAGATCACCGGGAAGCATGCATATCATCATATAAAATACTGATATACTGCATTATATAAATCTAATATTTAAGATATAGAAATACGTATTTAAGGGTATGTTAATAACGTATTCTTAGATGCAAAAGATTCATTTTATAAAGGAAAGAAATACATTCTTTATCGGCAAGAATATAATAGCCCTAATGAACTGTTAAGAATGTTAATGAAAAGTGCCCCGTCACATCTATCGTAACGGGGCACTTCATCTATGGATATTATTTTCACAAAGTATTTTTATCAGAATACTTCCACTTTTTCTGCTATACGCTTTGCCTTATCACGTAATGTATCTAGATCGGAGCCTAAAGGAGCATAGCAAAGAACAACTCCCATACGACGATTCACACGGGTAAACGGTTTACCAAAAATACGCAGGTAAGTATCTTCTTCTTTAGTCACCTCTTCCATACCACGATATTGCGGACGTTCCTGACTGGCAATCGGAGACAGAATCACTGCGCTCGCTCCTATCCTCTCCTGCTTAATGTCCGGAATAGGTAAGCCCAATACGGCACGCAGATGAAGTTCGAACTCATTCAGATTTTGTGTTCCGGCCAATGTCACCATACCGGTATCGTGCGGACGCGGAGAAAGTTCGGAGAAATATACCCCGTTGTCATGGCTCAAGAAGAATTCCACTCCCCACAAGCCAGCCCCGGTCAAAGCTCTTGTCACCTTCTCTGCCATCTCCTCAGCTTCTTTCAGATGAGCAGGATCGATATGCGCCGGCTGAAAACTTTCGCGATAATCTCCCCCCTTCTGTACATGTCCGATAGGCGGGCAAAACAACGTCGGACCGTTTTTCTGGGTGACAGTAAGCAAGGTTATTTCGCTATCGAACTTGATGAACTCTTCAATAATAAGTTCACGGATATCACCACGACTACCGCTGCAACCATACTCCCATGCATGTTCCAATTCGTCGGCACTCTTCACCAACGACTGGCCTTTGCCGGAGGAAGACATCAAAGGTTTAACCACGCACGGAAAACCGATCTTATCGGCAGCTTCTTTCAATTCGTCCAAAGAAGTGGCATAAAAATATTTGGCGGTTTTCAATCCCAATTCCTTAGCAGCAAGGTCGCGTATGGCTTTACGGTTCATGGTAAAGTTCACCGCACGGGCACTGGGCACTACCTGAATGCCTTCTTTCTCGAAGTCATACAAACGTTCGGTACGGATAGCTTCGATCTCCGGCACGATAATGTCCGGCTGATGTTTTCTGACCGCACGCTCCAATGCCTCACCATCGAGCATATTAAATACTTCACATTCATCGGCCACCTGCATAGCCGGAGCCCCGGCATACGAATCGCAGGCAATGATATACTGTCCTTTACGCTGAGCGGAAATAACAAACTCTTTTCCTAATTCACCGGAACCGAGTAAAAGTATTTTTTTCATGATTGAATATTTTTTAAATAATATGCAAAAGTAATGTTTTTCGATGAAACTTATTCAAATGACGAAGAGTAAAGATATAAAAAATGTCCCTGACCATCTTCAAACAGACAACCAGGGACTACATAATGAAAAATAAAGTAAAAAAAATATTAAAGTACAATATTTATTGATGCTGCTCACGCAACAAATCATTCACGGTCTTCACCGGATTGAAAGTAGAAAGCGGCACTTCAACGAATACTGTATTCCAATCACTCATCGCACCGTTCCACAAGCCGGGAAGCTCCAGTGCTTTAAGGTCTTTGCCGTTCTTTGATTTATAAGAGATAAATCCGGTGGCTTTGTCTACATAATTCACCAAATCGAATTTATGTCCTTTATAATCACGCACAGCACATACAAGATCTACCGGATTAAAATGTGTTCCTTTTTCAAACATCTCTTTTGCAGCAGCATTATTCATATCGATCTGCGAGCTTTCCAATATCTGGAGAGAAATAGTACCGTCACTATTGTATGCAAGGAACGGGCCGCCACCGGGTTCACCCACATTCTTCACCATACCGCATACACGCATCGGACGATTCAGTTTCTTCTTCAAGTACATTGCCAACTCGGAATCTTCAAGATTCTTCGTTTCCGGATTCTTACAGAATAAGCTCTTTTGTACAAACTGAAGGATTTCCATTACCTGATCATGAGAGTAATCACCGCTATCGAGCAATTCCAAATATTCGAAAGTCTGTTTCTGCAAAGCAACCAGCACACCGGCTATCAGCTTCTTATACAATACCGTATCCGCCTTCAATCTGTCCGGTACCACATTATCTATATTTTTTATAAAGATGATGTCGGCATCCAAATCGTTCAGATTCTCAATCAATGCTCCATGACCACCCGGACGGAAAAGCAATTTACCATTATCGCGGAAAGGCTGATTGTCCATATCGGCAGCAATCGTATCGGTACTGGGCTTCTGCTCTGAAAAAGTAATGTTATACTCAACACCGTAACGTTTTGCAAACTCTCCGGCTTTCTCGGCCACCAATACTTTGAAAAGTTCGCGGTGTTCTGTAGAGACTGTGAAATGTACATTTACCTTACCGTTCTTCCCGGCGGCATACATAGCACCTTCTGCCAAATGCTCTTCAAGCGGAGTGCGCGAACCTTCTTCGTATTTATGGAATTTGAGCAACCCTTTGGGTAAAGCCCCATAGTTCAATCCGGCTTCTTCCAACAAAGCCGCAACCACAGCTTTGTAATTTCCTTCGCCCATCAATCCGGGAATATCTTTTCCTGCCATACGCCGGCAAGCCACATTCAAATCATCATAAAATGCAAATTTATCGATACCTTCAAAAAATGCCTGTTCAAACTTCGTCGTAGGCCGTTCATAGTCAGCTCCTAAAAACTCAAACAGGTTCTTGAACATACGACTGGCAGCTCCCGAAGCAGGAACAAACTTTACAATCGTCTTATCCGTATTCTTATATGCATCCCATGCTGCAAGATATGCTTCCTGTTCATCTGTGGCAGGAGCCAGAATTCCCTTCTCTACAGACGCTGCCGCATCCAACTTTAAATATGGAAAACCTTTTTCGAAGCAAGCCAGTTGCTCGGCTATCTGTGCTTCCGAAATACCTTTTTTGGCAAGCAACTCTTTGTCTTGTGGTGTTATCATACGTATCTAATTTTATTAATTGATGCCCAAAAATACAAAATGTTATTTAGTTATGCTCTTTTACTAAACAAAAAAAACTACTTTTACAGCAAAATAATAATTAGCCAATGTGCCAATATGCCAATGTGCCAATTGGCTGCGCTATGAAAAAATGTACCGCATGGCAATTGGCACATTGGCATATTGGCACATTGGCTAATTATTCAATTGGTACATTTAAATGATTATTTATCATGGAGAATATTTCATTTTTCACCCCAGAAGAGAAAGCTGAGCTATTCGCTTTATACAAACAACTGATACGGACAGCAGGAGAAAGTATCACAAAGGATGACACCCGGAAATTGAAAAAATACCTTATTCATGCAGCACAGTGTAATCATCTTTGCCGCAATAACTTTGGTATGAATCCTGTAATCAGAGATTTACAAACGGCTGTTATAGTAGCCGATGAAATAGGAATGAAAGGTTCGTGCCTGGTGGGAATCATGTTGCACGAAATCGTAAAAAATAACGTATTACCGCTCACAACCGTACGCAGTGAATTCGGAGAAGATGTAGCAAGTATCATTACCGGGTTGGTAAAGACAAACGAACTTTACGCCAAAAGTCCGGCCATCGAATCGGAAAATTTCCGCAACCTGCTCCTCTCCTTTGCCGAAGATATGCGGGTGATTCTGATCATGATTGCCGACCGCGTCAATATCATGAGGCAAATCAAAGACTCCGACAACGAAGAAGACCGTGTTAAAGTAGCCAATGAAGCAGCCTATCTGTATGCTCCACTGGCTCACAAGTTAGGGTTGTACAAGCTAAAATCCGAATTGGAAGACCTGTCACTAAAATACACCAAACGGGATACATATTACTTCATCAAAGACAAACTGAATGAAACAAAAGCGTCCCGCGATAAGTACATCGCATCCTTTATCGAACCGATCAAACGAAAAGTGACAGAAGCCGGCTTGAAGTTCGACATCAAAGGACGCACCAAATCCATTCATTCCATCTGGAATAAAATTCAGAAACAAAAAACATCTTTCGAGGGCATCTACGATCTCTTTGCAATCCGTATCATCATCGATGCGGAACCGGATAAAGAAAAGCAGGAATGCTGGCAGGTATACTCCATTGTGACAGACATGTACCAGCCCAACCCGAAACGCCTGCGCGACTGGCTTTCCATCCCGAAAAGCAACGGTTACGAATCACTCCATATCACAGTAATGGGGCCGGAAGGGAAATGGGTGGAAGTACAGATCCGTACCCGCCGAATGGACGAAATAGCCGAACGGGGACTGGCTGCCCATTGGCGCTATAAAGGAATAAAAGGAGAAACCGGACTCGATGAATGGCTGACTTCCGTACGCGAAGCACTTGAAAACCCGGACAATGATTCACTGAAAGTGATGGATCAGTTCAAAATGGACTTATACGAAGATGAAGTATTCGTATTTACCCCCAAAGGAGACCTTTTCAAACTGGCCAAAGGAGCGACCGTACTCGATTTTGCCTTTCACATTCACAGTAAGCTGGGATGTAAATGTATCGGTGCAAAAGTAAACGGAAAAAATGTACAGCTCAAACAAAAGTTGAACAGCGGTGACCAAGTGGAGATTATGACATCGAACACCCAGACGCCCAAACAAGACTGGTTGAACATTGTAACAACTTCCAAAGCACGCACCAAAATACGCCAAGCCCTGAAAGAGATGGTGGCGCGCCAGCACGATTTTGCCAAAGAGACACTGGAACGCAAATTCAAAAACAGGAAAATGGAGTATGATGAGGGTACGATGATGCGCCTCATCAAACGATTGGGTTATAAAGTAGTAACCGAATTCTACCAGGCCATTGCCGACGGTACGCTGGATGTAAACGACTTACTGGATAAGTATACCGAATTGCAAAAACGTGAAAGTGATACGCACGATGAAATCACCTATCGCAGCGCTGAAGGGTATAACCTGCAAAATCAGATAGAAGAAGGTAATGCGAAAGAGGACGTACTTGTTATCGACCAGAATCTGAAAGGATTGGAATTTAAACTGGCCAAATGCTGTAATCCCATCTATGGAGATGATGTTTTCGGCTTCGTTACCGTTTCTGGAGGTATTAAAATCCACCGCGCAGACTGCCCGAATGCCGATCAAATGAGAGAACGTTTCGGATACCGTATCGTAAAAGCGCGTTGGGCAGGAAAGTCGCAAGGCACGCAATACCCGATCACGCTCCGTGTAGTAGGGCACGATGATATCGGAATCGTAACCAATATAACTTCGATTATCTCAAAAGAAAACGACATCACTTTGCGCTCAATCGGTATCGATTCGCACGACGGTTTGTTCTCGGGCACAATGACCATCATGGTGGGTGATACCGGACGTCTGGAAGCTTTGATAAAAAAATTACGGACGGTAAAAGGAGTAAAACAGGTAAGTAGAAATTAAATAATGTATCAATGTGCCAATGTGCCAATTGGCTGCGCCATAAAAAAAACATACCGCATGGTAATTGGCACATTGGCATATTGGCACATTAAAAAATTATTTTCATGGAACCATTTAGTATAAAAAAGCGTTTGAAAAGTTTCACGTATGCCGGGAAAGGGATTAAGAGTTTTGTCTGCCGGGAACATAACGTATGGATTCATTTGAGCATTGCCTTACTGACAATTATGGCTGGTTTCTTTTTTGAGATACACCGGATTGAATGGATAGCCATCATTATCTGTATCGGCGTTGTCATTGCAGCAGAAGCCTTCAATACGGCTATTGAAAGACTGGTCAATCTTACATCACCGGAATGGAATCCGATAGCAGGCGAAGTAAAAGACATTGCAGCAGGTGCAGTACTGATATGTGCCGTTGCTGCGGCAATTGTAGGATTGGTTATCTTTATACCTTATATATAAGTCTCTCCACAGGAGAGGGAGTAACCTTAGTCCCCTCTCCCACGGAGAGGGTTGGGGAGAGGCCTCACCCTCTTTCTTTTAAAATAAGGATAAGCCAATAGCACAAAAAATAAAAGTGCTATAGGAGACACAATACGTCCCAAGTGATAAATGGACTCCACTGACGATTCTACACTCATATAACAGGCAACAGCAACTCCCAAAGACATTCCGGTTTCCCATGCCAAAAGATAAGTCGTATTAGCCGTACCGCGCTGACAGTGATGTGATAACTTCACAAATATCAATAGAAACTCCGGAGTAACCAAGCCCAAGCCTAAACCTAATAACATAGCAACAACAGAGGTGGGCAACTCTTCCAAAAGAGTGAAAGAAACCATCATCAAGCTGATTCCCAATATGATTATTCTCAATGATTTTTCCTCCCGGTAGACCAATTTAGCCAATAATACGGAAAAAAGAAACCCCACTCCCACAATTGCAAAAAACGGAATTGTTATCTTACCTATCGAGACATCACTCAATGAGTGATGAAACACCGGCAACAACAATCCCGGAATAAAAGCAATCAAAGCAAAATTAAGAGCGGGCAACCATCCACGAGGCAAAAGGAAACGATCGGACGAACATAGTCTTGTTACGATCGGCGCCCTAAAAGGCACGTATACCCGGAATACAAAGAAAACTCCCACTAACCCGCATATAACCGAAACATACAACAGGATATGAAAATCATACCATTGATAAATCACCACTCCTAATGCAATACCGACCAGCATCCCTATCCGTGCAGCCCACGCAAAAGCGACATTGCCCGAACTGCGCAAATGGGTACCGGTAATATCGATAGCCAATGTAATGCCCGCCGTAGTAGCCATACCGAATGCAATTCCCTGCACCAAACAAAGCAACAACAACTGAGTGATATCGTTTACAAAACCATATCCCGCTGTTGCTGCAATCATAACGGCAAACGAAAAGGCACAAACATATTTACGTTTATAGGCATCTACCAGATAGGCATGAAAAGGCCCGATAGCAAACATTCCCAACGTAAGCAAAAGAAACATTGCTCCGGTTTGAGACACCGGAGCACCTAAACGATCTGCCATCTCTGCCGGAACAACCGGGAAAAGCATATATAAGGATATGAACAATAAAAAATTGGCAATACATATCCGTATAAAATGGATTGTCCACAATCGGTTTCCCATACAGATTTAGTATTGTTCCTTCTCGTTCGGGAAGTCGCAATTCTTCACATCCGAAACGTAACGGCTGATAGCATCTGTCATTACGGTGAACAAGTCGGCATAGCGACGCAGGAAACGGGGGCGGAAACCATTGTTCATACCCAACATGTCTTGAATAACCAATACCTGGCCATCTACATCACCACCGGCACCAATGCCGATAACAGGAATCGTCAATTCACTTGCTACACGCTTGGCCAATGCAGCCGGTATTTTTTCAAGAACCAATGCAAAACAACCGGCTTCCTCAAGCAGATGTGCATCACGAATCAATTTCTCCGCCTCTGCTTCATCTTTGGCACGAACCGTATAAGTGCCATACTTATTAATGGATTGCGGCATCAATCCGAGGTGTCCCATAATAGGAATACCGGCACAAAGAATGCGCTTAACCGTTTCGATAATCTCTTCACCGCCTTCCAACTTCAATGCGTCGGCATGGCTTTCTTTCATTATACGGATGGCGGAAGCAAGTCCTTCTTTAGAATTTCCCTGATAAGAACCGAACGGCATATCAACCACTACCATAGCACGCTTTACAGCACGTACAACCGACTTTCCATGATAAATCATCTGATCGAGTGTAATAGGAAGCGTAGTTACATTACCCGCCATCACATTGGAAGCAGAGTCACCGACAAGAATCACATCCATCCCGGCACCATCTACAATCTGTGCCATAGTGTAATCGTAGGCAGTCAACATAGATATCTTCTCGCCTCTTTCTTTCATTTCTATCAGGCGGTGTGTAGTCACTTTTCTTGTATCATCTGATATATATCCAGCCATGTTTCTATATATTTATGGATTAATAAATTGGCCGCAAAGGTATAACTTTTAATTCATAACGAACAAAAAAAAGGAAAGAATTCATAACCGGACAAGTCAAACAAACTGACTACTAAATGGTCAACAACTTGTCATAAGTCATTCCGGTAAAGTCGTCGATGATGTAATCGGCTTTGCCGGCAATGGCTTCACGAGAATTAGTAGTGGCCAAGCCGATCACCTTGGCACCGGAAGAGCGTCCGGCCTGCAAACCGTGGAAGGAATCTTCAAAAACAAAACTATTTTCCGGAACCGTTCCAAAAATCTCCATTCCAAGCAGGAAACAATCGGGAGCCGGTTTGGAACGCTTAAACATGTCTCCGGTAAGAATACGGTCGAATTGTTCTTTAAATTCGGGATGGGTCCGATAGACGTTTTCCATTTTTTCATCATTGGAACTGGTAACAAGTGCTATCTTGACATTATGGCGACGCAGCTCTACAAGGAAATCCTGTACACCCGGAAGATATTCGTATGCCATATCTTTTTCAAACAGATTGAGATCAGAAGTGATCTGCTCCCGTACACTGACAAGTTCTCCTGCAAAATGCTTATCATAAATCTGTGTCAGAGTCTGTCCTTTAATACCCGGGCCGAAATTCTTCACATGCAGATATTTCTCTCCCTGCTCATTCCAAAAGATGGTATATTGCAGTTCTGTGTCCATGATAACGCCGTCAAAATCAAATAATGCGGCAATTGTTTTCGTAGTGTCCATATAAACTTTCTTTTACCTTTAAACGTTAAACGTTGTATTAACTCGGATGCAAAGTTCAGAATAATCGACGGATAAGACAAATAATTCGTACCTTTGCACCACTTAAAAAACTGTAACGAACCGACATATGGCACAGCAAACCGATCCACGTATCTTAGGAACCGAAAAGATTGGGAAACTCCTATTGCAATATTCCATTCCCGCTATTATCGGAATGACCATCACCTCGCTTTATAATATAATAGACAGCATCTTCATCGGACATGGTGTAGGTGCCATGGCTATTTCCGGACTGGCTATCACTTTCCCGTTAATGAACCTTGTAGTGGCTTTCTGTGTACTTATATCCGCCGGTGGTGCCACTATTTCATCCATCCGGCTGGGTCAGAAAGATATAGACGGAGCTACGGAAGTATTAGGAAATACATTGATGTTGTGCCTTATCAACTCGGTAGTATTCGGAGGAATCGCTTTTCTTTTTCTGGATCCGATATTAAACTTCTTCGGTGCCAGTCCGGCGACTCTCCCGTATGCACGCGATTTCATGCAAGTTATTCTGTTGGGAACTCCCGTCACTTATACCATGATAGGCCTGAACAATGTGATGCGCGCCACCGGATATCCTAAAAAGGCAATGCTGACATCCTTGGTCACTGTTTTGGCAAATGTCATTATAGCTCCTATTTTCATCTTCCATTTTCACTGGGGAATCCGTGGTGCCGCTATGGCAACCGTTGTTTCTCAATTTATAGGAATGGTATGGGTAGTGCAACACTTCCGCAGTAAAAACAGCTTCGTACACTTCCATCACGGATTCTGGCGATTGAAGAAGCGCATCGTAGGAAGCATTTTTTCTATTGGCATGTCGCCCTTCGCCATGAATGTCACCGCTTGTGTAATCGTTATCATCATTAATAACGGTTTACAAAAATACGGCGGTGACATGGCAATCGGTGCCTATGGCATCATGAACCGGCTATTAATGCTTTATGTAATGATTGTAATGGGGCTGACAATGGGAATGCAGCCGATTATCGGCTACAACTACGGAGCGCAAAAACAAGATCGTGTGAAGCATACGTTACGATTGGGAATTATCGTCGGGGTACTGATCACCAGTAGCGGATTTATCATCTGTGAACTGTTCCCGCATGCGGTTTCGGCCATTTTCACCGATAGTGAAGAACTGATAAATATGGCGGCAACAGGTTTGCGTATTTGTATTCTGATGTTCCCTCTGGTAGGTGCTCAGATTGTGATTTCCAACTTTTTCCAAAGTATCGGAAAAGCTAAAATCAGTATCTTCCTCTCGCTGTCGCGACAATTGGTATATCTCTTACCGGGACTTTTGATATTCCCCGGTTGGTATGGTCTGAACGGTATCTGGATAAGCATGCCCGTAGCAGACGGACTGGCATTCATTACCGCAATCATCATCCTGACGGTCTATACCAGGAAAATGAAAAATACGGTTTCATAACCGTTATCTTTTCCGGTAAGGTCTCGCGCTCTCTTATCGACATAAAAACCTCATTCAGCGTCGAAATTTTCCCCAACGTCTATCATTTTTGCAGCAGTTATTATAGGTACGTACCTTCGCATACGTCAAAAAGAATAATAAACTGTAAGAAATATGATAAATGTAAGAAGATTGACAGTGATAACACTCTGCGTAACCGGCAGTAGCATAAGCGGTAATATTCTCCGGGCACAAGACAATCCGGCTATGGATATTTCTGTAACTCCTGCCACAGAACAAACAGTAGAGAACGGTTCTCAGCAGCTCCCTAACGAATGGACGCTACAGAATTGTATCGATTATGCCTTAGAACAAAACATTACCTTGCGCAAAAGCCGTATCACGGCAGAAAGTACCGCAGTCGATGTGAAAACAGCTAAAGCGGCACTCTTTCCTAGCCTCTCGTTCTCAACGAGCCAAAACATGGTAAACCGTCCGTATCAGGAATCGAGCAGTACTGTAAGCGGATCGGAAATTATCCGTAACAACAGTAAAACCAGTTACAACGGAACGTATGGACTAAATGCCCAATGGACTGTTTACAACGGCAGCAAGCGTCTCAAGACCATCGAACAGGAAAAGTTAAACAATCGTGCAGCTGAACTGGACGTAGCAACCTCGGAGAATGATATTGAAGAGACAATCACCCAAACCTACGTACAGATACTTTATGCTGCTGAATCGGTAAAGGTGAACGAATCTACCCTTGCTCTGAGCCAGGCGCAATACGAACGCGGCAAAGAACTCTTTGCTGCCGGAAGCATCTCCAAAGCAGATCTGGCACAACTGGAAGCACAGGTCAGTACCGACCGCTATCAGCTTGTTACTGCACAGTCCAGTCTGCAAGATTACAAACTGCAGCTTAAACAACTCCTTGAGTTGGACGGTGAGGAAGAAATGAACCTCTATCTGCCTACATTAGAGGACAGTAATGTACTATCTCCGCTACCCACCAAAACAGATGTATACCAAGCTGCTCTTGCCCTGCGTCCGGAAATAGAATCAAGCAGACTCAATGTACAAGCGTCGGAGCTCAACATCGATATAGCCCGTGCAGGATATATGCCCAGTATCAGTCTGAGTGCAGGTATCGGCACAACCAATACAAGCGGTTCGGACTATACTTTCGCCCAGCAAGTGAAAAACGGATGGAACAACTCTATCGGAGTATCCGTGAGCGTCCCTATCTTTAATAACCGCCAAACGAAAAGTGCCGTACAAAAAGCCAAACTTCAACGTGAAACCAGCATGCTCAACTTGTTGGATGAACAAAAGAATCTGTATAAGGCAATCGAGGGTCTCTGGCTGGATGCCAACACCGCCCAACAGCGTTACGTAGCTGCCCAAGAGAAACTGCGCAGTACACAAACCAGTTATGAACTGGTAAGCGAGCAGTTTAACATGGGCATGAAAAATACAGTAGAATTACTGACCGAAAAAAACAATCTCCTCAGCGCACAGCAAGAAACACTTCAAGCCAAATACATGGCAATATTGAATGCACAACTGTTGAAGTTCTATCAAGGAGAAGAAATTCAGTTATAAAGCAACAATAATGCAAAGTTTAATCAGGCATTATCGGTAGAGAAAAAACAGTAAATAATAAATTATAATATAAACCATATGAACAAGAAGAAAATTATCCTCATCGCTATCGTTATAATAGTGGTGGCAGGTGGTGCAATATGGATATTCAGTGGTTCGAAAGCCAAACACAAGATTTCGTATACCACTGTTACCGTAAGCAAAAGCGACATCTCCAATTCCGTAACTGCTACGGGAACTATCGAACCGGTAACAGAAGTAGAAGTCGGTACACAAGTCTCAGGTATCATAGACAAGCTATATGCCGACTATAACTCAGTAGTAAGCAAAGGGCAACTCATTGCGGAAATGGATAAAGTCACCCTTCAAAGCGAACTGGCATCCGCACAAGCTACTTACGACGGAAACAAAGCAGAATACGAGTATCAGAAAAAGAATTATGAACGCAGCAAGGGGTTGCATGAGAAACAACTTATCAGCGATACTGACTATGAACAGGCACTTTATAATTATGAAAAGGCCAAAAGTCAGTTTGATAGCAGTAAAGCAGCTCTGGCAAAGGCCGAACGTAATCTGTCATATGCCACCATCACCTCCCCTATCGACGGTGTAGTCATCGACCGGGCGGTAGAAGAAGGACAAACGGTAGCTGCCGGCTTCGAGACACCGACCCTCTTTACTATTGCCGCCGATTTAACCCAAATGCAGGTAGTAGCCGATGTAGACGAAGCTGACATAGGCGGTGTAGAAGAAGGACAGCGCGTAAGCTTTACGGTAGATGCTTACCCCAATGATGTATTCGAGGGGCGTGTAACACAAATCCGCTTGGGCAGCAGTAGCAGTACAAGCAGCAGTACAACCAGTACGACCACAAGCGTGATCACTTATGAAGTAGTCATCTCTGCACAGAACCCCGATCTGAAACTTAAACCCCGCCTGACTGCCAACATTACTATTTATACTCTCGACAAACAAGGAGTGCTCAGTGTGCCTTCCAGAGCATTACGTTTTACGCCGGAAGTTCCTTTAATCAGCCCGCAAGATATTGTAAAAGATTGTGAAGGCGAACATAAACTATGGACAAAAGAAGGAAATACGTTCACGGCCCATCCGGTACAAATAGGTATCAGTAATGGTATCAAAACGGAAATCACCAGTGGCATAAGTGAAGGCACTCAAGTTATAAACGAAGCCAATCTCGGTACAGATAACGAGTCACAACCGATGGTAGAGAATAATGGAGAGAACAAGGAGCAAAGTCCTTTCATGCCGGGACGTCCGGGAGGAAAAAAGAAATAATGTGCTAATATGCCGGTTGATTACCCAATTTCATTCACACATGTAATGACAACCGGCATATCGACATATTAAACAATGACCAATTATGGAAAAAAAAGTAATCGAATTACATAACATCAAACGAAACTTCCAAGTAGGAGAAGAAACCGTCCATGCTTTACGCGGCATCTCTTTTACCATCAACGAAGGAGAGTTTGTGACCATTATGGGTACATCGGGATCGGGAAAATCGACCCTGCTCAATACATTGGGTTGTCTCGACACTCCGAGTAGCGGTGAATACCTGCTCGATGGCATTTCCGTACGCACGATGAGCAAACCTCAACGTGCCATTTTGAGAAACCGTAAAATCGGATTTGTCTTTCAAAGCTATAATCTGCTGCCGAAAACGACTGCCGTAGAAAATGTAGAACTTCCTTTGATGTATAATGCAAGCGTCAGCGCTTCAGAACGTCGGCGTCGTGCCATCGAAGCATTGCAAGCCGTAGGATTAGGGGATCGTTTGGAACATAAGTCCAACCAGATGTCCGGCGGACAGATGCAACGTGTAGCCATTGCCCGCGCTTTGGTCAATAATCCTGCTGTAATATTAGCGGACGAAGCTACGGGTAACCTTGATACACGCACCTCATTCGAAATCCTTGTACTCTTTCAGAAATTACATGCAGAGGGACGCACGATCATCTTTGTAACCCACAATCCGGAAATAGCTCAATACAGCAGTCGGAATATCGTCCTTCGTGACGGACAAATCAAAGAAGATACTGCCAATCAGAACATCCAATCGGCCGCAGAAGCATTGGCAGCTTTGCCACTGCCGGAGGAGGAGTAAGAAGATGATCGATCCGAAGATGTACGATTAGACGATTTACTGTTTACGATTGGAAATACTTTTATTCATGGCTTGTTGATGAAAAGTATACCATTTCTCCAATTAGCCATTTTCTAAAGTAACCTCAATCGTAAATCGTAAATTGTCTAATCGTAAATCTCCCCGGCATTTAGATCGTCTAACCGTAAATCTCCCGGTCTTTAGATCGTTTAATCGTTAATTGCCTAATTATAAACAAAATGAATGGAACCAATTTATTCAAAATAGCCCTCCGGGCATTAGCCAACAATAAACTAAGGGCTTTCCTGACAATGCTTGGAATAATCATTGGCGTTGCCTCGGTTATCACCATGCTGGCCATCGGACAAGGTTCGAAAAGAAGTATCCAGACGCAAATTGCTGAAATGGGATCGAATATGATTATGATACATCCTGGTGGCGACATGCGTGGAGGGGTACGTCGGGATGCTTCAGAAATGCAAACGTTGAAGTTGGAAAATTACGAAAAGTTACGCGATGAGTCCAACTATCTGGCCGGCATAAGCCCTAATGTCTCTTCTTCAGGGCAACTTGTCTATGGTAACAACAACTACCCGTCATCTGTCAATGGAGTAGGACTGGATTATCTAAGTATCCGGCAACTGACAATTGAAAACGGAGAGATGTTTACGGAAGCAGACATACAAAGTTCCGCAAAAGTATGCATAATCGGGAAAACCATTGTAGATAACTTATTCCCCGACGGAAGTGATCCCGTAGGACGTGTCATCCGTTTTGGAAAAATCCCTTTCCGTGTTGTCGGAGTTTTAAAATCCAAAGGATACAATTCTATGGGTATGGATCAGGATGACATCGTACTGGCACCTTACACAACGGTCATGAAGCGTCTACTTGCCGTAACCTATTTGCAAGGTATCTATGCATCCGCCCTTTCGGAAGCCATGACCGACTATGCAACGGAAGAGATAACCAGAATTTTGCGTCGTGAACATAAACTGAAGGATTCGGATGAAGACGATTTCACCATCCGTAGCCAGCAAGAGCTCAGTACCATGCTGAATTCTACCACCGATTTAATGACAACCCTATTAGCCTGCATTGCCGGCATTTCTCTGGTAGTAGGCGGTATCGGCATTATGAATATCATGTATGTATCTGTTACAGAACGCACACGGGAGATCGGTCTTCGCATGTCAGTCGGTGCACGTGGAATCGATATCCTCAGCCAATTCCTTATAGAAGCCATTCTGATCAGTATCACAGGAGGTATCATCGGAGTCATTATCGGCTGCGGTGCCAGTTGGATTGTAAAAAGTGTAGCCCACTGGCCTATCTTTATACAGCCTTGGAGTGTTTTCCTATCGTTTGCCGTATGTACCATTACAGGTGTATTTTTCGGATGGTATCCGGCTAAGAAAGCTGCCGACCTCGATCCGATAGAAGCGATCCGATACGAATAACAGGTGATTTTTATTATCTTTGCACATTATGAAACAATATACCAACAACCACATTCGGTTTGCCGAAGTCCTGACCCATGTCATCGGTTGGGGGATTGTATTCGGATTTCCGTTTTTTATCATCAATCGCGGAGGAGAAGCAATTGACTGGATGGGATACTTGCGCCATAGCGGAGTCTCCCTCTCCTTTTTTATAGTATTCTATCTCAATTACTTCTTGCTTATACCCCGATATTTATTCAGTGGACGCATCCGCGAATATATGTTGCTCAACCTCGCGTTGATCATACTTATGAGTGGCGGTCTTCATCTATGGCAAAGCGTCCTTTTTGGCAATACTCCACCGAAAGCTCCCCGTAAAGATCTGCCTCCTGGTTGGATTTTCTTTGTTCGGGATATGTTCTCAATGGTACTTACCATCGGACTGTCCGCAGCAATCAAAATGAGTATTCGCTGGGGACAAGTAGAAGATGCCCGTCGTGAAGCCGAAAAGAGCCGTACTGAAGCTGAATTGAAGAACTTAAGAAATCAATTGAATCCACATTTTCTACTCAATACTCTGAATAATATTTATGCACTTATTGCTTTCAATACAGACAAAGCGCAATTAGCCGTACAAGAACTGAGTAAACTTCTCCGTCACGTATTATATGATAACCAACAGACCTACGTCTCATTAGGAAAAGAAATGGACTTTATACGCAATTATATAGAATTAATGCGTATTCGTCTTTCTTCTAATGTGACCGTAGAAACACATATCGATATCGCTCCGGATAACCGGACAGAAATAGCCCCCCTAATTTTTATTTCACTTATAGAAAATGCATTCAAACATGGCATCTCTCCCACAGAGCCCAGTTTTATACGCATTTCTTTTTCTGAAGGCAACGGCGAAGTGAAATGTGAAATTACCAATAGCTATCATCCCAAAGCCGAAACAGATAAAAGTGGTTCGGGCATCGGATTGGAGCAAGTAAGTAAAAGACTGGAATTAATCTATCCGGGGCGTTATCAATGGCAACGCGGAACAAGTAAAGATAAAAAAGAGTATTCATCGAAATTAGTGATTAAAGTAGTGATGAGTGAATATCACTAATCCACTCATCACTAATCTCTCTAACCACTAAAATTATGACTCTAAATTGTGCTATCGTAGACGACGAGCCTCTGGCTCTTGATTTATTGGAGAGTTATGTCAATAAAACTCCATTTCTCGCGCTGGCTGGTAAATATTCCAGTGCAGTACAAGCGATGAAAGAATTACCGGGCAATCCTGTCGATCTTCTTTTTCTCGATATCCAAATGCCCGAACTGAACGGTCTGGAATTCTCTAAAATGGTAGACAGCCATACTCGTATCATATTTACCACTGCTTTCAATCAATATGCTATTGACAGTTATCGTGTAAATGCCCTCGACTATCTGTTAAAACCAATCTCTTATGTAGATTTCCTACAAGCTGCCAATAAAGCATTACAATGGTTCGAGCTTGTACAGAAGCCTGAAGAGATTGAAAGTATTTTCGTAAAAAGCGATTATAAACTCATCCAGGTGGAACTGAAAAAGATTCTCTATATTGAAGGATTAAAAGATTACATTAAAATATATACAGAAGACCAACCGAAGCCCATCCTTTCATTAATGAGTATGAAAGCAATGGAAGAATTACTCCCTCCCAACCGTTTCATGAGGGTACACCGTTCGTTCATCGTACAAAAAGACAAAATACGCATTATAGATCGTGGTCGAATTGTTTTTGACAAGACCTATATTCCTGTCAGTGACAGTTACAAACAGCCTTTTCAAGCCTTTCTTGATGAAAGAAGTTGAAAAAAGAGTCGTTTATCGGTAAAAAACGCCGATTTGTCTATTCCTGTTTGTTTAATAAATAATAAATACATATCTTTGTACCGAACAGAAAAGGAGTTGTGAAACTCTGAGAATAGAATAGTTTAGTTAAGTCTAGTTTAGTTTTTGTGTTAAATGGCTTCCTCGTCGGCGGACGAACAAGGAAGCCATTTTTATATAATATTTTAATACTATTTCATATATACAAAAACTGTACCAAAACAAAACACAAGTTCTATGACTTTGTTGGTACAGTTTGAATTCCAATAACCGCACACTGTTTATTCTCAAAAAAGAAATTATCTCATTTCTTTTGGTATGTGGGTTCTTGTTATTAATGAGCTTCCTGCTTCGTTGAAATAATAAACCAATGATTGGGATTAGACACTTTTGTGAATTTTAGCTCTTGAGGATAAATATTATTATCCGCTTCGATAATGAACTCATTTTCTCCTTCTTTAGAGAGGAAAGTAAGTAACGGTTCATAAGCTTTATAATAATATTGTGCACTCATAGCATAGCCCTTCCACAGGATACGGATATGGTCAGTGGTTCCTTCCACTATCTCATACTGAGTTGTATACACACTACCGATATTATCCCGACAAACAGCCAAAACGGCCTGATAATTCTCTTCGGGTTCAAACGGATTGGCATATAAGCCAAGATAGAAATCATTGAACTCGGTGTTAAAATCACTATTCATTATATAAACCATACTGTTCCATAACTGACGAAAACGAGTACTACTGCGCTTATTTGCAAAATACCAAGTATCCGTTGTCTGGTTAAAAATACGGTTAATCGAAAGAGTCCCTATTTCTATTGTATTTTCATCATCCTTATAGACAAGTTTTTGAGTAGTATCGTCCCAAATAAAATGATCAACAGTAACCCCTCCGATAGTGACAGGCTGGGCACACTGTACTCCCTCAACTGTGAGTACAAACGACATTACATGAGTCTCAACTGCTTCGTCAGTCGTATAAGACAAATTGAAACAACGTGCAAATGAGCTCTTAGCTAACATACTCACAGGCTTTCCATTCAAAGTCATATCCAAATATTTGGTATCTACCAAAGTCGCCATCTTATCGATTTTGGACAAATATTCGCTCCAAGATACATCTGTAGATAACCTATGCAATTCCACTCTCTGATAGGTCTTTTTACCTTTGAGTACAATATGGTCAGAAGTATGCTCCATAACATAGAATTCGTAATCACCTCCGAATCCTATTCCATCCGATTGAGGGTCGGAAAACTGATGAAAAATCCTATTATATGTGTCAAATGACAATAAAATGCCATTTTCATGTTTTAATGTATACATGCCCGATTCTTTCCGGGTATTGTCTCCACTCACCGCTTTCTCTGCAGAAAACGTGGCCATGCCGTCCTCGTCAAACGACACAAGCAACTGATATCCTCCATACTGTGAAGCATTGGGAAAATACTCCATTATCCACCCGTTTTCCGCTTCCTGAAGATCCTCACGGCATGCTTTTTCTTCTTCCGTAAGGCGTTCATTTGAATTTCCATCATAAATATCTTTTTCTTCACCTGTACATGAGCCTAAGAAGAAAAGAGTTATGCTAATCAAAATAAATAGTATCTTTTTCATATCGGGTACAATTATCAAAGTGAATCAAGTTCCGTTGAACGTCTTGCAATAGCCTCTCTCAATTTATCTATATCAATATTCCAAGCTGTTTTTAACCATTCACGAGCTATTTTCAGCTTAGAAAGAATGACCGTTTTCCCATTTCCGGTACCGGTATCCTGTTTATCCGGTAATTCGTCTTTGGCTTCTTGATCTGTAAAAGTAGCCTGACGAAGTATTTCGTTCCAATCGGCATCCGTACGAGTCAGATAGTTGGCAATCACCTCCACAAAATCCTCACGTGCCTCACTACTGGCATAATTACCTACAAATCCCATACGCTGGGCTTGCTCATTAGTACGATTCATCCATCCCGTAGGAGAATAATTACTTACAGAAATCTCATTAAATTCAGTAGGATAATTCTTAGTCTGATGCAAAATATGAGCAAATTCATGATGCATCGTACGGAAATAATATAAGTTCAAAAGCTCTATATTGGTTTTATCCAGTGAATTGATTTTGTACAAGGTAACCTTGAGCCCTTTATCGGCAGTACCCAATACCTCTGTCTTTGAATCCGGATTGACAGCCGAAGAACCGATCAAATTAATAATACGCGGTCCGTATTGTTTCATAAAAACTTCACCGCATACTTCATCATAAGCTCCCAGCCAAAGATGCTTAATTAATTTAGCCATCTCTTTCGCTTTATCCAATTCAGCCGGCACCAGATTATAACTCATATCAGTCTCGATATCCTCGAGTTGATATTTTAAATCAATATTATATGGTTGCACATAATTCGCCAATAACCAATTATCGAATTCATTTCGTTCAACAGTCATTTTCCTGAATTTACTGTCTTCCAAATCATCTTCGCCACACGAAGTAAAAAATGGCACAAACACCATGAACAGAAATGAATAAAGGATTGCGTATTTCAAATTTCGTATCATATTCATATATTTCTTTTGTATCATTCAATAAATCTTCTACCTGGGATTGGGAGTAAGCCCTGCACCGATCACATCTGTAGGTATCTGGATGGCCCTTCTCAAATCATCCACTTTCAAAACATCCTCGTTACCACCACTGATATTGTGTGTAACTTCAATACCATAACGTTTGATATCGAACCACCGCAAACCCTCATGAACAGTCTCTATTCGCCGTAGATGCAATATACAATTAACAAAATTAAGCTGCTCCCCATTTTCAATAACAAATTTCGGATGTAAATCTTTTTTTGTCCTTTCTGTAGCTTGACTGCCGTAATACTGATTGATTGCAGAACGTGAAACAGTTGTACCTGAAGCATGTGTATCACACCAAGCTTGTATATCGGCTACAGCACGATCATAATCTTTCTGGTAGATAAATGCTTCGGCACGGCAAAGTAAAAGTTCATCGGTAGTAAAAGCAGTAGTAACAATATGTGCTTGGCCGATACCGGCAACCTTATCAGTATATTCGAAATATTCTATCAGTTTTGGAAATACCAATCCATATTCCTGAGTACCGAATAGCTTATCAAAATATTTCAGTGAACGCTCATTTCCCCAAATACCGGCACTTAACAATGTTTCCAGCATTTTAGCAATAGGATGCCCATAACGCCGATACGACTTATAAACTCCGGTCATACGGGCATAAGCCGATACCGCAGTCTGCAAAAGCAAATTGCTCCCCTCTTCTGCCTTTATATATTGATTCCCAACTTCAAAGTAAGAAGAAAGCGACGGATAGGAAGAATAATCGCGCAACAGACTTACCGGAGAATCACCTAATACTTTATCTGCATATTCTATTACCTTATCGTACTTTCTATAATAGAGATAGAAACGCGCCGCAAAAGCATTGGCCGCCTTACTATTGAAATGATATTTGGACACAGAATAAAGATCATCATCAATAAGCCCTATCCCCTCCTCAATATCCTGTGCAATATTCTCATAAACAGATTTCACAGTACCTCGATCATAATTCTTGCTAACAATAGTTTCCCGTTCTTTTACGTAAGGTATTCCTAAATCAGTATCACTTGTCTGTTCATTATAAGCCTGTGAAAAAACATTGACCAGCATAAAATGACTGTATGCCCGGCATAGTAAAGCTTCTCCACGTTGTGCATTCAACTCGCCTGCATTGTCCGATTTTTCGATGGCTTCCAAAGCCTGATTAGCCACAGCAATAGCCTCATAATATCCTTCCCATAAATGTGTAGGCGAATCTATACTCTTTTGTGTAGAAGATTCCCATCTGTAATACTCCTCCACCACTTGACTCAAAGTTCCATAGTTCACCCCATTGTCTTTTATATTATCCGATGAGGTTTCTCCCAACATACAAATAGAAACGGTAGGGTAAGCCGATACCAATAAATCCGTTATATTATCTTCTGAGTCCAGATTAGCTCTGTTGTCAGGCAATTTATCCAGATAACTGTCACAGGAAGTATTCATCCATAAGAAAGCCAATCCGACAAAAGTATGTATTATATATTTCAGTTTCATATTCAATTCATTTATGTTTTTTATAATCCTAATCTGACTGTAAATGTAAATTGCTTAGGTACGGGGGTAGATACACCACCGGAACGGAAAAACTCCGGATCCTGCCCGTTCAACTTTGAGTCGGCATACAGCAAACAAAGATTAGTTGCCTGTAGTTTAAGTTGTAACTTATTCAACCGAAAGAAGTTAATCACTTTAGCCGGAAGATCATAAGAAAGAGATATCTCTTTCAACCGGATAAAACCACCGTCGGCAATACGTACATCCGAATAATTATAAGCATTATATGCCATATTCAAATAAGCATATTGCTGATTCATTCGTGTACTTACAATAGTCGGTATATTAGTAACATTTTCATCTCCTGCTTTCATCCAGCGGTTCTTAAACTCTTTAGGCATAGCATCCAAGTCAGAATAAGCGTTACTGAAAACGGGATCCAGACGAATTACGTTTCCAAAAGAATAAGTAACGAATACATTCAACTTCAGATTCTTATAAGTCAAAATATTACCAAAACTTCCGGTAATGGTAGGATCGGTAGGACCTTCATATTTCAGAAAATCCAACTTTTCATATTCCTGAAAATTAAAACTTGAAATTGTTTTTTGCCCATCCTGATTAATAAAGGTAGGCAAGCCATCTTCGGTTAACCCTGCGAAAGGTATCGAAAAGAGTCCCCTCACCGGATATCCCTCACGACCAAATCCGTTACCGGAAATCAAGCTCAGTACATTTGCATGTGATTTCAGATCGGTAATCTCATTCTTCGTTTTAGAAAAGATAAAATCGGTATTCCAACTAAAATCTTTGGTCCTCATATTCTTGCTTGAAATCGTCAATTCGATACCGGATGATTTCATCGAAGCAATATTAGCATATTTAGCGATTGTCCCACCGGCTCCCTGGGTATTGATTACTCCGATTAAGTCAAAATTATTGCGCCGGTAGTAATCGGCGGCAAGATTCAAACGATTTTTTAAGAAACCTAAATCGATACCCACATTAAACTCATGTTTCTTTTCATAAGTGAGCTCACTATTTTCAAGTTCGGTAATGCGCATTCCCGATTCTGTAACACTGGCCGAAGGACGCCAAGGTGAGTAACTGTTGAGGATAGCCTGCGAATTAGTCACAAAAGCAGGTCCCCGATCGGCAGTCAAGCTATAAGATGCCTTCAATGTGGCATGCGACAAAACCGGATTTGTGAAATTTGAATAGAATTTTTCTTCGTGTACATTCCATGCACCGGCCACGTTCCAAGTAGGTAACCAACGTGCCGAACGCGACTTTCCTAAACGGTTCGTACCTTCGTAACGCCCAGTTCCCGTCAGAGTATATATACCTTTATAAGAATAAGTTCCCATGAAAAAGAAAGCTACACTGCGAGTGTAAGTTGCCTCATTGGTATAATAATTGGTATTTTCTTCCTTCCCCTGTTTAAATACGTTATAATCATAAAAAGGAGTACCTCCCTTGTCATATTGATATCCCCATCCACGAAACCAACTCCGGGTACGGTCTATAGAACTATTTTCAAAACCTCCGAAAAGGTTGATAATATGTGTATTATCGATACTGGTATTGTAAGTAGCTGTGGCACGTACATCAAGTCCTTTCATACGATAATCCGTACGGGTATAGATACCGCCCTCCGGAAGAATAGTGACAGGCAATGAATTGATCTGATCGGGATCAGTATACAGTAGCGGATTACTGTCACGGATAGTGGCGTCTCCCATAGCGCGATAAGATTCAGCTTGGTTAGAATGATCCTTTATATTATGTTCCTGCCCGGTAGAAGAATATTTGATGGCAGCCAATCCACTCAACTCCAACCCTCTCACAGGTTTCCATTTCAATTCACCTTGGAATTTAAGATCCGCCACATTCAAGTCAATATAATTATTATCCAATTCATGCAGAATATTAAAATCAGCATAGTTACGAGTGTAATACACGTATTTTCCATTTTCATCCGTACACTGCAAAGTTCTTGAAGTATTCAGAGCGTAGCTGTAAGGATTAATATCAAAATCGCGCTTTACCTGTCCGTTCACCACATCCAGTTGTTGACTCAATGTACCGGGAGCTACTTGTTTACGATAAGAACCGCTTCCTAAAATCAGAGCACTCAATTTATCCGACAAATTAAAAGAAGCATTCATATTTGCCGTATACCGATTTACCGAACTTGCCTTTGTCCACCCCGGATCATTATAAAGACTAAGCGAAGCATACATTTTCGCCTTTTCCGAACCGGTAGAAATACTGACAGAGTGTGTCTGAGCTATATTTTTATTGAAAAGGATATCAAACCAGTTCGTATTGCGCATTTCTGCATCTCCCAAATATGCGTATCGTGCCTCAGGAGTATTGGACAACAAATAACCACCAGTATTGGAATCGTAGGTATTTATCATCTGATACATCTTGCCATATATACCGCTGTTGGAAGCACGGGCAGTTTCGGAAAACAGTAGCCATCCCTTGTCCTCCATCTCCTTATATACATCCATCTGTTCCTGGGAGTTCATTATATTGAATTCTGAATAATGCGGAATCATACGATAAGTAAATTCTCCGGTATAATTGATACTGCTTAGTCCGGCCTGTCCTCGTTTAGTTGTGATAACTACCACACCCGCCATCGCTCTGGCACCATAGATCGAAGTTGCCGACCCGTCTTTCAGAATCTGAAAACTCTCTATATCATCGGCACTAAGCCCCGATATAGCTGAACTGATTAATGTAACAGCATCACCCGACGACAAATCATCAGTACTGACATCGACCACATCTTCCATAATTACCCCATCCACAACCCATAATGGCTTAGAGTTACCATAAATAGAGGTTGCTCCACGTACCCGTATTTTAGGAGCAGTACCAAAAGTACCCGAAACATTTTGTACAGATACCCCTGCTGAACGTCCCTCGAGCGAACGACTGATGTCAGGCATACCATCTATACGAGCCTTAGATGCATCGACTTTATCAGCAGCACCGGTAAACAACCGCTTATCTACTTTCGACATACCGGTAACAACCACTCCCTCCAGCATTTGGGCATCCGATTCCATTTCAATTTTTAGATTCGACTTTACTTTTACTTCCTGGGATTTCAAACCGACATAAGAAATTATAAGTTTGGAGGATAACGGTAATCCTTTAAAAATAAATTTCCCGTCAATGTCGGTAATAGCACCTTGTTGGGTACCCTTTACCTGAACGTTTGCCCCTATGACAGGTTCATTATCCTCAGCATAGACAACGATTCCGCTCACATCGATAGTTTGCGCCTGTATCCAGCCGGTATATATAAATAATACACATAAGCAAAGCGGTAACAGTGTTTTTTTACTCATACTGATAATGTCTTTAATATGAATTTTAAGAACAGGGGATGTACCGATGTAAAGATACATCCCCCTTGTAGAAACAAAATGTTAGTTATTTGACAATAAACTTGCCAGTCTTTGTTACAGACCCGGAAGTTAGAGAGAGAATATATACACCACTTTCATAAGTATCCAATTCAATTCTATCTGTATTTCCGGTATGAAGAACCAGTTGCCCGTTTTCATTGTAAATACGAACGGTTTGATAATCACCCGCCAGGCAAAGAGTATGTCCGGCTACATAATATCCGCTTTCTTCCGCTTCTGTATTTTGCATGCCTACATTCGGATCTGTTCCGGTCTTTTCTATTTTAGTAGAATACAGATTGAAAGCCTGTGTACTAACCGGAGTCTCTACCAGATAGCCGAAATAGTAAAGTCCGTCAGCCAGTATCGTTATACTCCCGCTTGCAGTAGCCCTATCACCGGAATTATCATCACCGCTTGCCACCAAAGTCGTAAAGGCATCAGGCATATCTTTATCTGCCATATAAAGTCTGATGTATTGTTCCATACTTTCCGGTGCAGAAGCTTTAATAATGATACTGTAATCAAAAGTAGCTTTAATAATGTCCCCTTTCTTTAAGCTCATAACCGGAGCAACATAAGCTCCCGGACACGGTTTATAAGTAAGCCCCAAACCTGCATCATCTCTGGTGACTTGTGTCTTCATGAAAGTTTCATCACCGATTTTTGCAACAGTCCATTGTTCAAAATGGCTCTCCGAAGGATTATAATGATACCATTCACTTTCTCTGTTAGCAAAATCAGCGACATACGGATCTGTCTCTATACTCAGTCCAGTAGTAACAGGAACTTTGATCGTAAAATAATCCATAAAAATAGCACTACTCATCGTATTCGTCGTTGTACATTTCACTCCGATATAGTAATGTCCATCTTGAGGAATAGTGATCGTATTCACAACTTTTTGATACTGTCTTCCGGGAACAAGAGCATTTTCCACTTTATATACAGACATATTCATAGCATCGGCAACAGGAGAATTACCCAAGAATATTTCAAAGCTCTGTCCGTTCTTTTCCGGTGTCGGATTACCGCTGACTATCAACCAAGTACGATAGAAGAATGCAAAATCATAAGTCCCGGCCGGGATTTCAATACATCCTGAGAATGCCCAATCTCCATCTTTACCAGCAGCACCAGTGTGGCGTATACCGCCCTTACCGGAATAAGATGAGTTAGCACCGGTAAAATTGTTTCCCGTAGCCCATCCACCTTCAAATTTCCACTGAGTACGCTCTAAATCCGTTTCAAGATCACCTACATAAGGAATCGTTGCCGCCTTGTAGTGATTTATGACAGTCGATGAAAATACTTTATTATTATAATCATCACTATCAGACGCATCTTTGACTTCGCCACATAATGAATAAGTGCCTGGAGTAGAAATATCAGCTTTTTCATTAAATGCATATTTTACTGTTGCCCCCGGCTCAATACTCCCGGTATAAATCTCTGTGACAGTTTGAGCAACATTGCTACTTTCCGTACCATCCTTATAAACAGTATAACTTAACGGAATATTTGTTTTTGTTTTCGATCCATGATTCATAAAAGAAATGGTAACCTCCGCATTATTTAAATAGAATCCGTTCTGGGCAGAGGAAACAATACTCTCAATTGCCATATCGTCAGCATCATCTAAACGTACATCATCCAGAATAATATCCCGACCACTACCATCATTATAAAATGCAAGATAATAATTACCGGCTTCTTCTACATCAAGTAAAATATATCCTTGACGATAATATTTAGTATTATCGACCGGAAGCGTAATAGAGGGTGTACTTTTCTTGAAATCAGCATAATAGTCCGTTTTCCCCAAATAAACTTTCAGATTAGAAGTACCCGATGCATATAGAGTAGTATAATAGAAAGAAAGACGTACTTTGCCTTTAGGTAATGTAATAGCCGGAGAAATCAACCAGTCGTCATGAGTCACTCCACTGAAAGAATTGATATAAGCTGCATATAGTCCCTCTTTAGCATAGTTGGTGTTTCCACTGACAACTTGCATCACATCCCAATATACAATATCCTTTTCAGAATTGTAAGTGATCCAGCTTTTCCAGCTTTCATCCTGTTCAAAACTCATCTTGTAGGGGAAACCGAATGCCTCATAAACTTCAACCGTAGTAGTTGCTTCATCATTACTTTTATCTCCGTCCGATTGCAATGCACTCCATACTTTTAATTCATTTGTTCCTAATTCACTAAAATCAGCTTTAGTATCGAAAGTATAACTCACCTCTTCACCTAAAGGGAGTGAAGCAATTACTCCGTCAACCACTTTCCCATTCTTGAACTGATAATGAACAGGCACATTCTGCAAGTCATCCTTACCGATATTCTTAAATACGGCAGCCACTGTTACCGAATTATTTCTCATCATTGCATTGGCATAAGGAGAGGTTATCACTTTGATAGCCACATCATTGTAAGGATCACATATTTCTATATTACGCATCAGAAGTTGTGAAGTGGCAACGTTTACCATTAATCCCAATGAATATTTGCCTAATTCCTTCACATCGACCGTCAATCCTCCTTTAGCCCATTCATAAGCTGAAGCAGGAATCTCTTCGGATATACCGATCGGTTCATAATCAGAATAATTGAAATTACCAAGAGAAGCCGTCGCTTTAAAACCAGAAGCACATTTATATTCAAAATTAATACGCACCTGTCCTTTGGGCAATACGATGCAATTACTTGCCAAAATACTCGTTTTGTTCTGATATGGAGAAAACAGCCAGCTATCTTCTCCGCCTTCGGCCACACTAAACCACTTCCAATAAGCATTCTGTCTGCCTACAGAAGTAGAACTGCGGAAAAATTTCGGAGCATTTTCCGTATTCATCTTATATGGATATTCCATAGAACCAACAATAGTGACTGCAGTAGCCAACGTATCATTATACAAGTTTGCATCATTCGGTGCCTCTACCCACACTTTAATATTGTAAACACTATCCATATTCTGGCGTGGCTCAGTAAGTTTCACCTTTTCATTGAAAATGTATTCTTTCTCCTCACCACTATTCAACGCTTCATTTATATTCTCCCTTACAATCGGATTATCGTCAACCTGATAACACAACTTATAAGAAGAAGACACAAAGCCGGTATTTTTAATAGCTGCCTTTAAAGTTTGTTCCAACTGACACCCATCTGCAATTCCACCAACTGAAAAAAGAGCCACATCCGGCGAAGGAGTTTGGGTGATCCTCACGTGATCCAAATACATTCTATTAGCAAGGAAGGCACCTGCTATACTCGGAGTATGTCCGAAATTCCAAAATGCAATATATACCTTTTTACCGGCATATTTTCTCATATCTATGGTATAATTGCCCCAAAGTAACACATTTTTGGGAGCAATCTGAAAAACCGTATCTGTAAAACAGATTGAATCTGTGGCAGTAGTGGACACCATCACTCGTAATTTGTAAGGTTCTACAGTCGTAGCAAGACCATTAAATGCCGCATTAGCTCCCAACATGAAACTAAGATAATCGTTTTCATCAATTGTAATTTGCGGGGTGATCAACCATGAACTGGTCCATGCAGCCGACATTCCGAATCCGGAACTCTGAGAAAAAGCGGCTTTTCCACCTTTATACCCTGTCAAATAAGAATCATTCGGTTCCATTTGTTTCCATGCAGGAAAATTCGTTAATGAAGGATAATCAATAAAGCGTGTTGTCCAACCTTCAGGCGGAAATTTATCACTCTCAAAGTCTTCATTTAATGATTGTGCATGCATTGTAACTACAGCAATCAAAATGAAATGCACAAATAGTAATACTTTTTTCATTTGAATTGTATTTGAGGATTAATAATTGCTATCTGACACGCTCCGGCGCCATCTAACGTTCACGATGACAAAATGAGCGATTTTTGATTTATTATCATAATATTTTTCCCTGCATAAACTACTTTACTATTTTATTTAAGAAAAAATATACTACGGCACATTTAATTAAAAAACTGATACACAATAAAATATTTTTCTTTTTCAAAAAGAGTTTTTTCATTGTCATAAAGTTATTTTTAAACGCAACCTTTAAAAATAAACGTGAATATTGTTTAAGATGGAACATATAATTATCTTTGCAATAAATACAAAACAAAGAAACATGATACGTAAAATTCTTTTGATCGCACTATTTATACATTGTTTAATTGGAGAAATATTCCCGCAATCCACCGCTATGCCTACCAAAGGAATCGAGAATATTTTAAGTCAATCAAAGGAGATTGCTTTGCAACCATACTTCACCGATACCATATTGGCAAAAAGAATAGACTCCCTGACCCATGCCACACACTCGGATCAACAGTTCTTTGAAATCATATTTCAAACCGGATTATCGCTGTGTAACACCAATCACAGAGAAGAAGCAAGCAAATATTTGAGTTATTGCCTGTCCGTCATAAAAGATATATATCCCAAAATACCACAAAACTCACTTGTCACCTATATCCACATCATGAATCAGATCGGTTTTGTATACAATTGTATGGGATTGCCTGACCTGGCGATGAACTACTATTCAAAAGCACTCGATTTTTCCCAAGAAAATAATTGTAAAGAAGAGGAAGCCATACTTTGCAATAATATTGCTTCCATATTACAAGCACAAAAAAAGTACAGCGAATCCGACTCGCTGTTTAAAAAGGCCATTGTTATTAACGAAGAATTCAAAAACCCGCAAAAACTATTTGTCAATTACAATAATCTTTCAGTCAACTACGCCAAAAGAGAAAATTATACCAAAGCACTCGAATATGCCTTTTTAGCCATGCATCAACTGGACGCAGTCAACGACTCCGATATGGTGATATTAATACAACGAAATATCGGTTCTATCTACTTAAAACAAAAAGAAACCAGATTAGCCCTTCAAATATTGAAACAGGTAGAGAAATATCAGATAAAGCACCATCAAGAATACTATCTGGCAGGAACATACCAAATCATGCATAACATATACAAAGCGATGGATCGTAAAGAACTGGCAATTGAGTATTTGAAAAAAGCACTTGCATTGTCCGAAGAGCATAATAATATCATGGATAAGACAACCCTATTAATAGAGCTTTCCGATTGCTATGCTAAAGAGAAACAATACCATACGGCATTCGCCATGCTGAAACAATCGACAGTTTTAAAAGATTCCATATACAAAATAGATGAAGAAAAAAGGACCAAAAGCTTATCTACTGCATACAATGAAGAACGAGCATTACAAGAGAAACTCATCCAAATAGAGAATGTTCATGACGTAACAATGCAAAAGATCTATATTATAACGGCTTGTGTCATTATCATATTGTTATTAATCGCAGGATGGATAAATTACAGGCTGTCAAAAACGAAAAAGAAAACCAAAAAGACACTATATCATTATGTCCAACAAAAACGCGGACAGATGGAACGTCAAGAAGAAAAAATTATTTCTTTATTAAATGAACAGGAAAAATTGAAACTGGAACTGGAACAAAATGAACGTAAACAAATCTATTATTCACTGCAAGATACCAAGAATAAAGAATTTATAGCCCAACTGACCGACCGACTGAAACAACTTTTACTGGATATGAACCCTAAAGAAATTCAAGTCAAGAAACAGATACGAGATATCATTTCGCAACTGAATCTGCTCGACAGTAGTAATGTATTACAAGATTTTCGCGACTCTTTCGAAAGTATCCATCACCATTTTTATGAAAACCTGAATGAAAAATACCCTAACCTCACAATGAAAGAAATGCGTTTATGCGCATTACTCAGGTTAGGCCTGTCCACCAAAGAAATTGCCGATATAACTTTCAAGGAAGTGCGCAGTGTAGAGTCGGCCCGCAATCGTCTGCGCAAGAAATTACAAATCGACCAGACAGAAGATCTTCAAAAATTTCTAATGAGCTTTTGACCCTCTTTCCTATTGTACATAATGAGTCCAAACAAGCGTTCAGCTCAGAGACAACTGCATGTATAAAGCATCCGCTCCATCATGATAAATCTGTTCAATAATCATAATATCCGGAATATCAGCTATTTGCGGTGCACACCATACTCTTTTGCTAAACAGGTCAAGAGCATCTGCAAAATGATCTTCCTCTTCCACACTCAACTGATTCAAAGATAAAAACTGAATATTTTCTATTTGATTTTTGGAATGGGTATTCATAGCCACCTTTATAAAGGTGCATGATAATTCTCGAAAATAAAACGGGCAATACGTTCCACCCCTTTCTCTTTACAAGTACCGAAATATACATTCAAGTACCAGATATTTTCTCTTATATTATTTTTTTGTATCCATTGATAGCAAATCTTTTGAAGGTTACTATCCATGCGAATCCCCGTTCCTGCCTCTACTTTATTAATAATGTCCACTATGGGAATTACTTTATGCCCCCGTGTCTGTGCCAGCAATGAGCTATAATAACCTTCTGAATTGTAACTGTAATCGTTACTCAAGTTAATAACCAGTTTACGATCTTTACCTTGAGGTTTATACTTCAGATAATCGGAAACTGTCAAAATGCTGTTCGTTTTGGAATAAGGTTTCCAATCGGCCAAGCTGTCCACTAAAACAAGTACATTATTCATTTCATCGTCTACAAATCGCGTAAAAGTAATCAAATAACCCATGTAAAAAAGGAAACAGGAAATAATTATTTTCATAGATAATCAAGCCACTCTTCCCCCTCCCTCAAAACAAACAGGTTTCTCGTTCTGCATTCGGCATCGGAGACAAGAAATATGCTGCAAAATGAATAAAAATCTCATAAAAAAAGTACAATATTATTATTATAACATTACCTTTGCACACACTAAATGCATACGAAATGGATGAAGAAGAACTAATTCTGAATGATACTCTGATTAAGAAATGTGAAGAAGAGGGAATTGTTATAGCTTTAGTTGCTATCAATAGAGAGACAAAAGAAATTGAATTACCTCAAAATTTGAATGACAAAGTAAAAGATCCCAATTACTATGTTTGCTACTGTCATAAAGACAAGAAAGGAAAATATATAATTCAAAAGATAGAAGAAACTGATCTGTAAAGATTAAAAAGCCGGAAGTAAACAGGGAGCTCGTAGAGAGCACCCTTTAGCCGGCTTTATTAATCTGATATTTCCTCCTCATCTATTTTCGATGCGGCATAATCATCCAAAAACAACTCTACGTTTTCGGCATGATGAGCTATATACGCAGCAGGTCCGGTATCACCGGAAGTACACATCTCCTCTACAACATCGGCTTTACTTTTGCCGGTAATCAGGAAAATGACACGCTGCGCGTTTATTATCGGACATCCCGTCATTGCTATACGTTTCTGCCCGTTATTCGGGTTATAGCTCACTTCATATATTTTATCAGAAGACAACAGGCTCTCCTGTCCCGGAAAGATAGACGAAGTATGTCCATCCCCTCCTGCTCCCAATAATACCACATCAAACACAGGCCAACCGTCTTTCATCGGTATGTTATTCTCTACCATACGAGAATAACGGACCGCTTCTTTTTCCGGTCTTTCTTCTCCCTTAATACGAAATACGTTTTCATAAGGAATAGGTACCACACCCACCAATAATGAACGCATCATTCCATAATTACTGTCCGAATTCTCAGGAGGAACACATCGTTCATCTACAAAATAAACTCTCATTCTCGTCCACGGAGTAATATCGCTATATTCGTTTGCCCACAAGTCAAACATCAGTGCAGGAGTACTTCCACCGCTAAAGGCAAAATTAAAAGTCTTGCCGGGTTCATCTATCATTATCTTTATCAGATGAAGAATCAATGCGCGTGCCGTCTCCATGGACGAAGGATATATAAAAGGTTTCATAATTCACAATATTGGTCTGTGTTTGTCAAATTTTTACAAGGGTTAGTCCATTCCGCACCATGCTCATGCATCATGGCTTCACTTTCAAGAGGCCCCCATGTGCCGGCAGGATAACCATAGAGCGGTGCATCGGGATGTTCTTTCCAATATTTGAGAATCGGATCGAAAAAACGCCAGGAAGCTTCAACGGCATCACTTCGGGTAAAGAGAGTGGGATCTCCCTGAATACAGTCATCAATCAGCCGTGCATAAGCATCTCCACTGGGAACACCGCCGAGCTGGTCATAGCTGAAATCCATTGTTACCTGCTTCACTTCAAATCCGGCACCGGGCACTTTCATTCCAATCTTCAATACGATACCTTCATTCGGTTGCAAACGCAAAATAAGTTTATTGGCACGGGGACAGTTACCTCCCGCACAATGAAACATCTGATGCGGTGTTTCACGGAAGTGTACCACTATCTCCGTCACTTTTGTCGGCATCTGCTTACCGGTGCGAATATAAAAAGGAACGCCGCTCCAACGCCAGTTACTGATACCCAGTTTCATGGCAATATAAGTTTCGGTACGTGATTCCGGACTCACATTCTTCTCCTCCCTATATCCCTTCTTACTGCCGGAAGCCGTATATTGCCCACGGACAATATGCTCTTCAAAATCCTCTTCGGTCAGCGGTGTTAAAGATTCGTACACCTTTACCACTTCATTCCGGAAAGTATCGGCATTGAACACGGCAGGAGGTTCCATTGCCGTCAAAGCCACAAGTTGTATAAGATGGTTCTGTACCATATCGCGCAAGGCACCGGCCGTATCATAGAAACCGCCACGCTGTTCGATACCTAAATTCTCGACAGCCGTCACCTCTATATAATCAATGTAGTTACGATTCCACAAAGGTTCGAATATGCCATTGGCAAAACGGAAAGCCAAAAGATTCTGTGCCGTTTCCTTTCCCAGAAAATGATCAATACGATAAATCTGATGTTCCTCAAAAACAGAAGCATAAATCCGGTTCAGTTCTTCCGCCGAATAAAGATCGTATCCAAACGGCTTTTCTACAATAATCCGAGCGCGTCCGCGATTAAGATGCGCTTTCTTCAAATGCAAAGGAATCACCCCGTAGAGAGAAGGGGGCGTAGCCAGATAAAACAACAGATTATCCGGTTCTTTCTCATCGGTAATCTCTTGCAAACGTTCCCGAAGCCGCACATACCCCGCTTCTATAGCAGGATCAATCGGCAAATAATAGAGATGCTGTGTAAAACCATCCATCAGTTCTTTATCCTGTTCGTCGGGTTTCACAAACTGTTCCAACTCTGTATAAATATAAGCCCGGTAATCAGCATCCGAGTAAACGGTACGCCCCACTCCCATTACAGAAAAATCTCCTTTAAGACGATTGTCCCTGTATAAGGAATATAGAGCAGGCATCAATTTACGTTTGGTAAGATCGCCCGAAGCTCCAAATATTATCATTACGAATTTATCCATCATTTCTATTTTTATCACTAATCACTAAACCACTTATCACTAATTGTTGTAAGTACCCGACTTCGTATCACCACCGTGTCCCGTCCAATTTTCATGGAAGAATTGGCCCCGGAGTTCATCTTTTCGTTCAAAGGTATGAGCGCCAAAATAATCGCGCTGCGCCTGAATCATATTCGCAGGCAAATTGGCAGACACCAATGAGTAGAAATAGTTCAATGCCGAAGAGAATGCCGGAACCGGAAGTTCCTCACGCATTGCTTGTGCCACCAGATTTTTCCATCCGGGTAGCAACTCCTTAATTTCATCACGGAAATATGGTGCCAGCAACAGATGTTTCGGCTTATCTTTCGCTTCAAAAGCGGCGGCAATATCGTTCAGGAAAACACTACGGATGATGCATCCGCCACGCCACATACGAGCAATAGACGCCAGATCGAGTTTCCACCCGAAAGCATCGGAAGCGCGCTGTAATACCGCAAATCCTTGTGCATACGATACCAGTTTAGATGCATACAATGCAGCAAAAATGTCCTTTATCATTTCCGGTTTATTATAAACTGCCAGCGAATGTTTACACTGGAACTGACGTGAAGCAGCCTCACGCAAATCTTTTTGTGCCGACAAACTACGCTCAAATACCGCCGTAGCAATCAGCCCCAACGGCATCCCTAACTCCATAGCATTAATAACAGACCATTTTCCCGTACCTTTCTGCCCGGCAGCATCCAGAATTTTATCCAGCAAATAGCCTCCTGCCTTATCTTTGTGGCGCAAGATGTTCGCTGTAATTTCTATCAGATAACTGCGAAGCTTCCCTTCATTCCAACGGGAGAAAACATCCGCCATATCTTCATTGGTCAGATCAAGCAAGTTCTTCATCACCCAATATGCTTCGGCAATAAGCTGCATATCTCCATATTCAATGCCATTATGTATCATTTTCACAAAATGCCCCGAACCTGCCGGGCCGATCCACTCACAACAAGGCGTTCCGTCGGGAGCCTTTGCTGCTATACTCTGTAAAATAGGCTTAACCTCCGGCCAGGCAGCCACCGAACCGCCGGGCATAATGGAAGCACCATTCAAGGCTCCTTCTTCACCACCCGACACACCGCTACCCACGAAAAGAAAACCTTTCGATTCAGCCAACGTTACACGACGGTTTGTATCTTCAAAATTTGAATTACCGCCATCAATCAAGATATCACCCGGAGAAAGTAAAGGGAAAAGTTGTTCCATAAGTTCATCTACAGCACTTCCTGCACGAACCATCATCATTATTTTACGAGGTAAGGCGATAGAGTTGACAAAATCGGCAATATCCGTAAATCCTTCAATATTCAAGCCCTTGGCCCGTCCATTGATAAAACGCTCCACTACCCCTTCTTCTACTCCCGGCACCGTACGGTTGTACACCGAAACTTTCCATCCCTTACTTGCCATGTTTAAGGCTAAATTTTCACCCATTACAGCCAATCCTATTAGCCCAACATCCGTTTTATTCTGTATTGACATAATTGTAATATTTATCTATTTACTTGTTTATTCATATAACACGCACAAGAAGAATTTGTTCGTCTATTTACAGAAAAAATGCTACTTTTGTAGCAAATAAATTAAGTTTCGATTATGAAGAAAATCCATATCGGCCTGTTGCCCCGTATAATTATTGCCATTTTGTTAGGAATCGCAGTCGGACATTTCTTTCCAGCTTCGCTGGTTCGTATATTTGTAACGTTCAACGGCATCTTCAGTGAATTCCTTAATTTCTCTATTCCACTTATCATTCTGGGGCTCGTCACCGTTGCCATTGCCGACATTGGCAAAGAAGCCGGTAAAATGCTGCTTGTCACTGCACTGATAGCCTATGGTGCAACCTTATTCTCCGGTTTCCTCTCTTATTTCACCGGTGCCACCTTATTTCCGTCTTTAATAGAACCGGGCAGGCCGCTCGAAGAAATCAGTGAAGCACAAGGCATCCTACCTTTCTTTTCCATCTCCATCCCACCGTTAATGAACGTAATGACCTCACTTATACTTGCTTTTACGTTAGGACTCGGATTAGCCACCCTGCATAGCGACTCCTTAAAAAATGCCGCACGCGATTTTCAAGAGATCATTGTCCGCATGATCAGTGCCGTTATCCTCCCCTTGTTACCTCTCTATATTTTTGGCATTTTTCTTAACATGACACACTCCGGGCAAGTCTTCTCCATTCTGATGGTGTTCATCAAGATCATAGGAGTCATTTTCGTCTTGCATGTCTTTTTACTGATTTTCCAATATTGCATCGCTGCTTTGTTCGTTCAACGCAATCCCCTCAAGTTATTAACCCGAATGTTACCCGCCTATTTTACGGCATTAGGTACCCAGTCATCAGCTGCCACTATCCCTGTCACATTGGAACAAACTAAAAAAAACGGAGTATCAGCCGATATTGCCGGTTTCGTCATCCCCCTTTGTGCCACCATTCATCTTTCCGGCAGTACACTGAAAATTGTAGCCTGTGCACTTGCCTTGATGATAATGCAAGGTATGCCCTTCGATTTTTCCCTCTTCTCCGGATTCATCTTTATGTTGGGCATCACCATGATAGCTGCTCCGGGTGTTCCGGGCGGTGCCATTATGGCCTCTTTAGGCATCCTACAGTCGATGTTAGGTTTTGATGAATCTGCGCAAGCATTGATGATTGCATTATACATCGCAATGGATAGTTTCGGTACAGCCTGCAACGTAACGGGTGATGGTGCCATCGCGCTGATCATAGACAAAATTATGGGAAAAGAGAAGAAATAAAGAATTCGATCCTATCAAAGATACCCTGATTCTTCAGTTCCTGTAAAATTTTCTCTTCATTGCTACTGCAAGCTTTAGATATACCTGCTACGGCACGTATTAAACCGGTATGCAATCCGAACATAAATAAAAGACGCGCACCTCTTTGTACACGTCTTAAAAATAAATCGGGTAACCGCATATACCACTTAGTCCAAAGGTTGTGTCAAATTGTCCATTTTTGTTTGTATCCTCTTTATTTTCAACAGATTTACATCCATCTAAGATTTAATTCATAACTATGCAAAAAATACGCTCAGATAAACAGCTTTTTTCTGTAACACATGTTTCAAAGCGATGTCAACCGGAATAGAACAACCCATATCCTCTATCACCTATAACAAAAATCTCCCGATTCGTCATGCAACGATCGGGAGACTTCAAAATTATTCTACTTTAAAATATTTATTAAGCCATTAAAGCTTGTCCGCCAAATACACCAGCCAAAGCACTGGCCACGGCTATCACTACTTTCAGAATTGTATCCCAAATCGTTTTCTTCATATTATTTATTCGTTAGTTGTTTATTACTTGTAAAAAAAATCGGATACTGCGCAGTCAATCCTTAAACGTACATTTTCAATCTTTAATCATGTCATTTCCGACTCTCAATCATCAGCCGGTCACTTCATCAAGCTGCCGGATCTTCTCCTTCTCCGCTACCGCCTCCCGACGGTCCTTCTTCCGAAGTGTCATTTTTCAATAAATCGGCATGCAGAAACTGTACTCCCTGCGTCAAAGCCCTTGTCGTGCCAATGGCAGCCGGGCGTGTATATTCGGGAGTAAACCGACATTTAAGAGAAGTGATCTGATTCGGACTTACCTTATCGGCACTTTCCACCCCCTTCCCTCTTGTGCAGGCTTTCATCGTAAACGTACCCAGACCGTCCAGACGTACCGAACGGCTGTTCAAAAGATATTCACGCATCACAGACATAAGGTTGCGCACCACGTTCTGCACATCACCTGCTGTAAGGGATGACTTCTCTGCTATTACCTCAGCCAATTGCTGGGTAGCTACTGTACCTCCGGCCTTCACCAGATTCAGATGCCACAATTTGGCTCCTGTTTTGTTTGCTATCGGTGATTGCACCGCTTTGTAAAATAAAGGCATAATTAATTCCTCCGTTTAATGTTACTAATCGTTTTTTTCATTCACATATTTTGCTGATCAACAGTGCAAAGATGGAGGTTTATCAGCAAATGGCAAAAGAAAAGAAGAGCTGTAAGGCAGTTTTTCCCAGAAAAGTTATAATGTATTATTAATTAATGATTTATAAATGCGCATACATTAATAGGAATCATAAAAAGAGCCAGACTTCTCCTCATTAACAATGGGGAAATCTGGCTACAACTACACTTGAGATGAAAAATGTAGTACTATATTCAAAAGAATTACTAAATTTTCAAGAAAAGGTCCTCCTTAAAATTGAGCCACACCTGACTTCATATAAGGAGGACCGCACAAACAAACAATAATATTAAGCAGAATTACTATGATTCACATCAGAGTAATCCGGCATTCCTTACGTCATCTAAATCTTTTTAGTAAGGAAGAAAGCATTGAACGAATTCAATGTTTACTTTATACGGTCGTTTTCTTCTGCTTCCAAATAAAATAGGGAACACAGAAAAATAAAAAAAGTCCTTTCAGCAAATTCAAAAAAGTACTCATCAAGAACTTATTTCTTCATACAGTTTTTAATCTCTGTAACTATATAAGCTACATCCTCATCCGTTACACAAGGACCTGCAGGGATACAAAGTCCCTTATTAAACAGTTTTTCGGAAGTACCGTCTATGTAACAGGGATTATTCTTGAATACCGGTTGCAAATGCATAGGTTTCCACAACGGCCGTGTCTCGATACCCTTAGTATCAAGAGTTACCCGCAGTTCTTCATAATCAAACCCCGTAAGTTCCTTATCGATCAGAATTGTGCACAACCAATAATTCGCATTAAAACGGCTGTCCGGATTAGACATTAAAGTAATACCTTCCATATCGGCAAAAGCCTTCTCGTACAATTCATGTACATGCCGGTGATGGGCGATATGATCATCCAGAACCGTCATCTGCCCACGACCGATACCGGCACAGATATTACTCATACGATAATTATATCCGATATGTTCGTGTTGGTAGTACGGAAACGGTTCACGAGCCTGAGTAGCATAATACATCGTCTGTTTCTTGGCAGCTTCATCCGCTACGACCAAAGCGCCTCCACCGGAAGTCGTGATCATTTTATTACCATTAAAACTCAAAGCGCCGAATGTACCGAACGTACCACATTTGCGCCCATTAAATTCCGAGCCTAAAGCCTCCGCAGCATCCTCTAATACAGGTATTTCATATTTCTCAGCTATCGCACAAATCTCATCGATCTTTGCCGGCATGCCATAAAGATGAACGGGAATGATCGCTTTGGGCTTCTTACCTGTCTTCGCCATCCGGTCTTTAATCGCTTTTTCCAAAAGAACCGGACTCATATTCCAGGTATCCTCTTCACTATCCACAAATACAGGTGTAGCGCCTAAGTAAGTAACCGGATTGGCGGAAGCACAAAAGGTAAAAGACTGACAGACCACCTCATCACCGGACTGTATCCCCAATTGGATCAATGCCAAATGGATAGCAGCCGTACCGGCAGACAAGGCCACTACTTTTTTATTATCACCTACAAAACTTTCAAGTTCTTCCTCAAAAGCATTCACATTAGGACCAAGAGGAACTACCCAGTTGGTATCAAAGGCTTCCTTTATAAAACCCTGTTCTTTACCGCTCATATGAGCGAGACAAAGATAAATTCGTTTGTCCATGATTTAAATAATTATTATTCTTTATATTTTAGCACTTTCGCAGGTACCCCTGCAACAACTGCTTTAGCTGGAACATCTTTAATAACAACAGCACCCGCACCTATCAAACAACCTTCTCCCAAAACTTTAATTCCAGTCATCACTGTCGCACTAATCCCTATATAACTATATTTATGAGCAATGATAGAAGCACCAAAATTAACACCAGTGGATATAAAAGTACCTTCTTCCAATACCGAATGATGGGCAACATTGGCATTCATGCTAATCATCACATAATTATCTATCGTGACATAAGGCATTATTGAGGTATTCAGCAAAATATAAACTCCTTCCCCTATTGAAACATTAGGAGAAATAATTGCTGTTGGATGTATATAATTAGGAGTTTGATAACCCAAATCTTTCGCTTTTAACAAAAACTGTACTCGCAATTGATTGTTTCCTATCGGACAATACACACATTCTACCTGATGAGTCCTTTTGAGAGATTTTAACAACTCTGTTCCTCCCAATACAGGTACTCCTTTTATCAAACAATTATGTAATTCCCTATTATCATCCAAAAAACCGACAATTTCAACACCGGATTCCTGCAAATAAGCAAGATAGACCTCACCATATGTTCCGGCACCAATAATAACCCCTTTCATACATCAATTATGTCCATTAAATTTTTCAATACCAACTGTAACAGTATCACTATTAATATCAGTCCTTTTTAAAACTTTCATCACAGTCAAATAAATTATTTTTAGATCAAGAAAAAATGAAATATGATCTACATACCAAACATCCAATTCAAATTTTTTAGTCCATGATATAGCATTTCGTCCATTTACTTGAGCCCACCCTGTTATTCCAGGACGTACATCATGCCTACGTTTCTGCAGATTGTTATAAATAGGTAAATAATCAACCCTCAAAGGTCTCGGACCGATCAAAGACATATCCCCTTTCAAAACATTCAATAATTGAGGTAATTCATCAATAGAGGTCTTTCGTATAAATACTCCTACCTTTGTAATACGTTGCTCATTCGGTAATAGATTTCCCAGTTCATCCCTCTCATCAGTCATTGATTTGAACTTAATCACCTTAAATATTTTTTCATTTTTCCCTGGACGTTCCTGAAAAAAGAAAATTCCAGCTCCTTTGTTAGCAAAATGGAGCCAAATACTTATAATAAGTAAAAAAGGCCAAATAAGTAAAAGAACTACAAAAACAATAGTAAAGTCAATTACACGCTTAAAACAATTTTTATACATATATCGTTTTTTTACTTTATATGAGAAATTATTTTCTGATAAGTACTATCAACCTGATAATTATCCAATAAAAATTGATAACCGCATTCTCCCATTTTTCGAATAGTATCAGGAGTCGTAATATACTTATTTACACAAGCCGTAAAACTTTCTACATATTTACTCTCACAACAATATCCATATCCATTCTTTTCCGCAATTGTACCAATGTCCGTGTTTATATCCGTTGCGGCTATAATAGGCATTTTATATTCCAAATAAGATAGTAAACGAGAAGGATAATTGGGAATTTGAAAACGATGATCCAAAAATATCAAACCTATGTCACAAGATTGTACCAGAGCATCATAATCTTCTTTAGGAAGTCTGGGAAATAAAGATACATTATCGGTCTTGGTATTGATAAACCAATTTTCCAACTTGTGGTATTCCGTACCATTACCTACAATTAAAAAATGGCAATCATTTCTTTGGCAATTTGCATTTAAACACTGAATTAAAAAATCAATTCCCTGTGGTTTACCTAAATTCCCTCCATAAATGAATATCGGTCTGTCAATAGGAAGATCGTATTTTTTACGGATACTCTCTCTGTCAATATTAATAGGATCCTTTTTTAATTCAATACTATTAGGTGCTATCTCAACACGTTCGTGGACAAGAAAGCTGTTATGCCTCAATACAAATTCCACATTTGCAGGAGACATACAACCAATGTAATCAGCATGCTTATACAAACCAATCTCTTTCTGCCGAAAATACCAATAAATAAGGCTATTCTTCGAAAACATTCCCAAGTCCACGGCATTCTGAGGAAAAATATCTTTTAATAGAAGATAAGAGATAGCAGAAGGAGTTCCTTTTTTTAAGTTTCTGACCACATCAGTAAATGTAATCGGAGGTGTAGAATAAAGAATCAGGTCAAAATTAACATGACTAAGATACTTCTTGATAGCTCTATTAAATTGAGCCTCCAATAGAATAGTTCCTATTCCTTTTTCTATAATATTCGTCTTCTGAATATTCAGAGTTCGTACCCCCAATAAATGGATACCATCCACTTCAGATAAAGATGTAGGCAAGGCAAACTGCCGCTCATAAGGAGTCACAATATAAACATTGTGACCCTCATCACGAAACTTACGCATCAAGTCAGTATAAATACCTCTCGATTTTATTTCCTTAATCCGGCTGACAGTCAAAAAAATGATATTCATTGACTAATATTTTCTCCAAACCATTTTATTGACCACTCCCGTATAGCTCTGAATAAGTTTTACTACTTTCGTAGATACATTCTCATCCGTGTAATCGGGAACCGGTAACCCATGATCACCATTGTTATTCATATCCACAGCAGTTTCCACAGCCTGAAGCAGCGACTGCCCGTCAATACCCGCCAAGACAAACACACCTTTGTCCAATGCCTCCGGACGCTCTGTGGAAGTACGGATACAAACTGCCGGAAAAGCATGGCCTACAGAAGTAAAGAAAGAGCTTTCCTCAGGTAAAGTACCCGAATCTGATACAACCGCATAAGCATTCATCTGAAGACAGTTATAATCATGAAAACCCAGAGGTTCGTGTTGAATCACACGGCTATCTAATACGAAGCCACTCATTTCCAAACGTTTCCGACTACGTGGATGGCAGGAATAAAGAATAGGCATATCATATTTCTCTGCCAATTTATTTATAGCTGTAAACAAAGAAAGGAAATTCTTTTCTGTATCAATATTTTCTTCACGGTGAGCAGAGAGCAAAATATATTTACCTTTCTCAAGCCCCAAACGACTGTGAATATCCGAAGCCTCAATATCCTTCAAATTCTCATGAAGTACTTCAGCCATAGGAGAACCGGTCACATAAGTGCGTTCCTTAGCGATTCCGGACGCATTCAAATACCGTCGGGCGTGTTCCGAATAACACATATTCACATCAGAAATGATATCCACGATACGCCGATTCGTCTCCTCTGGAAGACATTCGTCAAAACAACGATTACCGGCCTCCATATGGAAGATAGGAATATGAAGACGCTTGGCACCGATTACCGAAAGACAACTATTCGTATCTCCTAATACCAAAAGTGCATCCGGGCAAGTCTGAACCATCAACTTATAACTGCAATTGATTATATTGCCCACAGTCGCACCAAGGTCATCTCCTACAGCATCCATATAGACCTCCGGAGCTTGCAACTTCAAGTCGTGGAAAAAGACACCGTTCAGGTTATAATCGTAATTCTGCCCCGTATGGGCGAGGATACAATCGAAATACGCACGGCATTTGTTGATCACCGCAGCAAGACGAATAATCTCAGGACGGGTACCTACAATAATCAGCAGTTTCAGTTTACCGTTCTCCTGAAACTTAATATCGGAATAATCTAATCGTATATTCATATCGGTCATTCTATTAAACTTCTTCAAAGAAAGTATCGGGACGGGCAGGATCGAAACATTCATTGCACCACATGAATGTCACAAGGTCTTCCGTATCCGAAAGGTTAATTATGTTATGGGTATAGCCGGGAATCATTTCCACAACTTCAATCTTGTCACCGTTCACCTCATAGTTCAGCACCTCATCCGTACCAATTTTACGAAGTTGGATCAGGCCGTGTCCGCTGACAACAACGAATTTTTCATTCTTCGTATGGTGCCAATGCTGACCTTTGGTAATTCCCGGTTTAGAGATATTCACAGAGAACTGCCCACGATCCGGAGTACGAATAATTTCCGTAAAACTCCCCCGAGAATCAACATTCATTTTAAGAGGATAGCTAAACTTATCCTTTGGGAAATATGACAAATAAGTGGAATAAAGCTTCTTAGTGAACGGATCACCCAGATCGGGGACTTGCAAATTACCGGACATTTCCCTAAAAGAATAAAGCAAGTCGACAATTTTCCCTAAAGTAACTGTGTGTACAATAGGGACAATGCAATAGTCTCTCTCACGATGCTCATTCCCACTCAAAGCGGCAATCAATTCATCCACCACATCATCCACATAAACCAAATGCAACATGACAGAAGGATCATTGACCTGAATCGGAAGATCATGGGCTATGTTGTTACAAAAAGTGGCAACGGCACTGTTATAATTTGGACGGCACCATTTACCAAACACATTCGGAAAACGGTAAACAAGAACACGTGCACCTGTCTCCCGTGCATAATCAAACAAAAGATTCTCACCCGCACGTTTGGATTCGCCATAAGGATTGTCCAAAGCGGCCTGAGTGGAAGAGGAGATCATTACAGGACAGGAATTATTATACTTTTTCAAGGTATCAAGTAGAGCGGAAGCAAAACCGAAATTGCCTTGCATGAATTCAGCTTGATCCTTGGGACGGTTAACACCTGCCAGATTAAAGACAAAATCCGCTCTTTTACAATAGACATCCAGTTCGCAAGGGTCGCTGTCTACATCGTACTCAAAAACCTGCATATCCGAAAATACGCCATAGTTCTTCGCCTTGCCCGATTGGATATTGTGTAATTGAGACACCAGATTACGACCGACAAAACCTTTGGCGCCGGTTACTAAAATATTCATAAAGTAATTAGTTTGAATGATATTCCGCCGTTCGTAAGTAAAACGCTCAGAAAAAATGAATCAAGAGATTAAAAAGAAAAGCGTCTGGACGGTCAGGAAAGGATTTGTTTATTCACTTTTTATTTCAGAAGATTTGGCTTTCTCTGTCAGACCCAGATCCTCACGGATAAAACGAAGTTTAAGTAACAACTGCTTCATTCCCTCCACATCAAGACGAGCAGTATTATGGGAATGATAATCTTCAATCCGAGCGACATCCTCATTGCCCTCTGTGAAGAACTTATCATAGTTTAAATCACGCGTGTCACAAGGAATACGGTAATACTCACCCATGTCAATGGCCTTTGCCATCTCTTCACGGGTTACTAAAGTCTCATACAGTTTCTCACCGTGGCGGGTACCGATAGTTCTGACTTCCGTATCAGCATTATACAATCCTTTCAAAGCTTGTGCCAAAACATCCAATGTCGCGGCGGGAGCTTTCTGAACGAATAAGTCACCATTATGACCGTGTTCAAAAGCGTACATGACCAAATCAACGGCATCGTCAAGTGTCATCATAAAACGGGTCATATTAGGATCGGTTATGGTAATGGGATTACCAGACTTTATCTGATCTACCCACAAGGGAATAACTGAGCCACGACTAGCCATTACGTTACCATAACGGGTACAACAGATAGTTGTCGATGCACCCTCTCCCAAAGCACGTCCCTTAGCAATAGCTACTTTTTCCATCATAGCTTTGGAGATTCCCATAGCATTAATCGGATAAGCAGCCTTGTCGGTAGAAAGGACAACCACATTCTTTACACCATGTGCTATAGCAGACTCCAATACATTGTCTGTACCAATCACGTTGGTCTGTACTGCCTGCAACGGAAAAAATTCACAAGAAGGAACTTGCTTCAAGGCAGCAGCAGCAAAAACATAGTCAACACCTCTCATGGCACCGTCCACAGACTGCCGATCGCGGACGTTACCAATATAGAACTTAACCTTGGGGTTTTGTAACTGATGACGCATGTCATCCTGCTTCTTCTCGTCACGACTAAAAATACGAATCTCTTTAATATCGGAACCTAAGAAACGTCTGAGTACGGCATTACCAAAAGAACCCGTACCACCTGTAATTAACAGGACTTTGTCTTTGAATATAGACATAATATTTATTTTAATATTCCCACATATACTGTTACACCATTTATTTTTATCTAAATACGGCCGGGTACTCAATTCAGGGTATCCCCTTTGTATAGACATTTTTACGAGTGCCTATATATTGAGTTGTTAAAGATTTGACCTATTTGTTAACCATTGGCATATTGCCAATCCGATTTTATCTAAATACAGGCTGAAAAAAATCTCCGCAACTATTAAATATTTTAGTAAAAAACTTACCTAAATACTCCCAGACAGACCGTCCTTGCATCTTCACCGTACTGATGATACTGTGGTAGGTAACCGCCATCTCCCCCTCCCTTTCGTACCGCCGAAGAGAAGCATCGCGTTGCTCTGGGTAATCAAAGGGCGAGTATGTAAAAAGTCGTATTATATGACGGCCACGAAACATTACGATGAACAAGTTACCGTCATTCGGCTAACGATGAAGCTGCTCACGGATGACGGACAACACATGACTGTGCTTGCAACACATATCGGTAAACTCACGTAAGTAATAGAAACGATTTATTCTTGTGACACTCAACATAAGCTCTCCAACTTCTCTATCAGAGCCTTCAGCTACTGATAGCTTACATTCTTCCGGATTATATGAAGACCATTGGTCACGCGCAACTCCACGAGTATACGAACGGAAGAAGTCTTTGCTTCCGTCGATGATGGTTCTTGTGAATGCCTTTCCTCCTTCGGCTTTTCTTGAGACGAGGAGGAAGGCCATCCACCTTTATTTCCACTAGCTTGTTGCGTGTATCCTTGTACCATTTGTAGAAGATGTTGTAAAGTACTTTGTTACGTGAACAGAACTGTTCTACGGAAATAACCTTAAACATAACCTCCGTTTGATGCTGGAAATAGAATCTTACCAAATCTTCGCTGCTGTACATAATATGATGAAATGTTCAACTAAGAATGTATAGCCATAAAATTTAAGCCCTGATTTAAGTACTAACCAAAAGTCTCCAAAAACAAAACAACCTATTGGTAACGAGCAAAAAGTACCAATTTAACTATCTGTGCATCAACACGTTTACAATTAAAACATTCAATAACAGCAAGAAATACATCAACGCTTAAACACCCATATCCACACGTACTAAAAACAGTAAAGCATTAATACAACACACAATCACTTTCAAGACATCGTAATAATTATTTCTCATTAATTTTTCTGAAGTAAATCGTTATATAATTCTATATATTTCTCAAAACACTTATCCTTGTCGAAACACTCCTCCGCTCGCTTACGACAATCTTCGGAAGAAAGAGGATACTCTTTCATCTGGTGTATGGCATTAGCAAGAGACTCAACATTACCTTGTTCGACGACAACACCAGTCTTCTCATCTATAGCTTCGGGAGAACCACCTGTACGATAGGTGATGACAGGCGTTCCACAAGCCAAGGCTTCAAGATTGACTGTCGGGAAAGTATCAGCATATGTAGGGTTGATTAGCACATCTGACTCAGAGTAGAGTTGGACCAATTCCTGCACATTCTGTGTACGCTGGATACCACAGATACCAACAGGTAGGTTCTTCACCTGATCAATAGAGAGTCCCACCATCGTAATTTCAAACTCATCCAGTGGCAACATCTCACTCAATTTATAGATGTCCAGTTCTCCCTTGTATGGCAACCACACATTTGATACAGCAATGATACGGAACTTACCCACTTTACTTTTTTTTACAGCGGTAACCGAATGCTTAAATACCGTCAAGTCCACCCCGTTATGTATTACCTCCACGTGTTTCTCCTTCAAGAACGACTCCTTCACGAAGTTACCCATCCATTCTGAACAAGGCACAATGGTCAGGTTCTTACATCCATCAAAAAGCCCCTTCTTCAGGAGGAAGTTCTCGCGCGAACGATCCACAAACCTGTTCCGCTGCACACACTTGCCACACTCCTTTTTCCACTTCATGCAGTCCTGCTGCACAAAATGATAACAATGACCAGTAAATGCCCAACAGTCATGGAACGTCCATACTACCTGTATGTCCGTCTGGTTGAGATACTCGAACAAGATGCGATAATTCAGAAAGTGATCGTGAATGTTATGCAACTGCACCACATCGGGCTTTATCTCCACTATCTGGCGCACCAGAGTTTTGGTAGCACGAACCGAGCCACGTCCCTCCATATCCAGTAATCGGTTGTAGGCAAAGTGGATGTAACTATCCATCTTCTCTCCCACTTTAATCAGCTGACTCTCCGACGGATTCATCATTCGTCCGTAGGCGATATAACTCTTCCACCCCTTCTTCATGACCGACCGTCCGATAGCCTCCGCTATCTTTCCCGTCGAGCCCCAATTGGCAGTTACATTAATCTGTATAAGTGTTGGCATGATTGTTTAATTAGAAGTCAAAATCTGTTTGAACGATTTATTATGTTTAATTAAAAAATACCGCTTAATCCTTGATAGAGTAAAAGATATCGCTCCTCTACTCTTAGAACATTTACAGAATGCATCCGAGGCTAATATTGACTCGCGTAATACTTGATATTCTGAATCAGTCAAAACCCTATTGACGCCAAATAAATACTTTACATATCCGATTAACAGATTAATTTTTTGCTCGTCACGCTTCTGAACAGAGATATTACTCCCATGTTTACGCAAACGAAGAAGACGCTTAGTACAAATATATACATTACCTAAAGACGAAATTTTGCACCACAAATCATAATCCTCAGCCACATACATATTTTTATCATAGCCACCAACTACCTCAAAAGTTTTTTTCTTAAACAATACTACAGGATGAACAATTAAAGGAAACTCCAGTACTTTTGAAAGCATAATTCCTATTCTTGAAGTTAAAAATCTTGTTGTACCAATAGATATACCATCGCTATCAATAATAGAACATTGGGACGATACTAAAACGATATCTCTTTTTATTGCCTTAACTTGTTCCTCGAAACGATATGGCTCAGCAATATCATCTCCATCCATACGGGCAATCCAATCATACTTAGCTGCTCTCACGCCAGTATTAAGTGAATCAATCAAACCAGTATTGGGTTTATCAATGAGCACAATTCTGTCATCTTTAAATGACTTAATTATATTTAAAGTACTATCGGTAGATCCATCATTTACAATAATAAACTCGAAATAAGGATAAGTTTGATCAAGAATACTTTGAATAGCTTCTGCTATGTATTTTTCATCGTTGTACGTTGATAAAACAACAGACAAGAAAATAATCTCTGTCTTCATATGATAATTCTATATGTGGTACCATTCTTCTAAACAAGGATTGAAGTCTCGTCCATTTATCCATACGGAAGGACAAACTACATTTTTACCAGCATTGTTATTAAGCCAAGCCCCCCACCAACTAAAAGTACTATTAGCTATAATATTATGCTTGCATTGAGTCATCAGATACATATCCTTATAACTATCTTTACCGAAGTTGTGTTGGATGATTTCATAATCAACATTGAATTTCTCCATAAAGTACTTGCACCATTCTGGATCGTCTGAAAAAATGAAAAACTTTGAATCCTCTACACGAGAAATGATATACTCAATCGCTGACTTGTAATAAGATTCGTTACATATATTATACATCGATTGGCTTAGATAGTCCCCACGACGAATATGTAGAGAAACTGAGTTACAAACTTTCATCATATTTGCAACCATAAGGTTTTTTTGATCAATATTACGGAATGAAAACTGCGATATTATCTTTTTCTTGATGTTAAAAAAATATCTTTCGTCAATCCAGCACCCATCTATGTAGGGTTTATATGTTGTAAAGACATCATCGCAGAATCTGCTTTCGTCTTCTCTGAATAACAAGAACGGGGCTCTGTTACTTCTTATTAATCGCGTCCATAATACGGAGTACTTATTTATCTTGTTGTGGGATATATTTAAACCAAACGCATAGTCTAACATATAGCCGTTATGCATACGGTTAAATTCGTATAAACTAATGTCAATTTTTACTCGAATACCTTTCTCCCTCATAGAACAATACAAAGCATATTGAAACATCTGGTTCCCTAAACCGCCAGACATGATAATTGTTTGTTTCATTTTTTTAAGATTTCTATAAGTGTTTGTTTCCAACCATCCCAATCGGTCATCTTCCTGTAAAGTTGTTCAGCTCCTAGAGAGACTTTTTGATATAATGAATCGTTTTGGTTAAGTTCGTTAATCTGTATCCCCATAATTTCTGGAGTATCTGCTACAAATCCATTGATACCTGATTTTATAAGTTCCGGATGAATGCCTACATTGAAAGTTAAAATTGGTTTCTTAAGTCCTAAAACTTCAAGAAGTACAAATTCTGTTGTAGAAGGCCAAATAGAAAGATTGATAACACCACGGCTTGCAGCAATTACATCACCCAAGTTGGTTTTCCAAGTGCATTCGTTTCTCATTTCAAGGATACCATTATTGACATACGGCTGCAATCCGTAGTGTTGGAGCGCATAATCAATACTCTTCTGACTTGCATAAGCAGCCACAACCTTGACATCGGGATTGCAATGAGACAAAACATCCTTCAATAGATGAATTCCTTTATCAATTCGATTCTGAGCAACAAAAACAAAATAGTCACCCATTGTTGGCACGTATTTATTCAATTTGTCCCCATTGAAATAGAGTGGAATAGTATAACAATGATCACGTGGTATCCCGTATCTCTCATAGAAGCCTACTTGTTGCTGAGAGGAAGTAATAACAGCGTCAGCTTTAATCAATTCTTTCTGCAGACGATATCGGTTGACCGTTGCATTCAGTTTCTTTAAAAAGCCAGAAATACCTCGGTTGGTATCTCGTACGCAATGCTTGCATAAAGCATATTTGAACCCGTTGTCCAAACACTTGGTACAAAGTCCATTTTCATCATTAGCATAATAATTATAGCAGAAGAAATCCTGCATGAATATTTTGGAAATGACCTTTATGCCTCTTTTGCGAGCTATTGACCAAAAGATAATATTCTTGTTGGTAACAGAACCCAGAGTATATACAACATCAGGTCGAAAGTCATCCAACACTGCCTGATAATTCTTTTTGTATTTCTTTTGAATCCAGTTTGCAAAAAATGGACACTTGTATCTGAAGTATATTGGTGTGCCATCTTCTTCCTTTTGATTTTCGGTTACCTCATCAGAGTATACTGCTACGGTACACCCAATCTCTATCAAAAGCTTCTTCGCAATTTGGGCAACATAAGCTCCTGAGAAATCTCCAAAATATGCATCAGATATGAGTAGAATCCTTTTGTTTACGTTATTCATTTCTTATGGAATTTCGACAATAATGATGTAAAAAATGTCTTATTTGTAATATACAAAGCAGATACAAAAAATATTGAGAATAAGAAAAAATATACCCCATATTCGTAGAGATTGTGATAGTTCAGATTGAGGACGTAATGTACTACCACAAACGGCAAAATAACAAACATAGATTTGACAAACTCTGCAACAAGCATCTTAACATCCAATGATAAGTACTTGCCCATGAGCTTTAAATACCAAGATATGAACAATAGACTGATAGCCAATGTTGCGAGAGGAATAGCATAAATCTGTGTAGACTGAATTATCGCCAATAATATACCAACATAAACGATGGCACACAGTATATCCAATTTCGCAGATTTGTTGATCATACCACCCGTATATAGGATATTATTACAATAGACTCGAAACTGAAAAAGGATCTTTGCTAATACGATAACAAAGAGTAACCATGTACCACCATACTTATCAAGACCAACCCAATAGTTCATGACCGGTTCAGTAAAACAGATGGAGTACAAACCTACGATAGCCAAAGTTATGGCAAAGAACTGGGTCGTTGTGTGAAATACGTTATTTATCTTTTGTTTGTCACCAGATGACAATGTCAATGAAAACAACGCAAAGAACGACCCATTGGTTTGTGAAACGAACCCACATGCCACATAACACACTTTTGAGGTAAGATCATATACTGCCGCCAATGCTGGATTCATGAAGTGCGCGATGATAAAACTTTGCGAATTACCCATTAGCACTCCAGACAACTTAGATAAAAACGGATAAATACAATCTTTTGCAAGTAATTTACTCTCTGAAATGGAATAAACAGGAGTAGGAATACTCTCTTTCTTCCATTTACGAACAATCCATAACCCTTGGAATACTAAATTTGCAATTGCACGAACCAAGTAGCTCAAGGCGATAGACACAACACCAAAGCCTAAAAACAGAAAGGCAACAAGAAATGCTATTGCAATCAATCCTGTACATGTATTAATAACACCTACTGACTTAGTATCCTGCCAAACTTGAGGAAAAGCGCCAAATAGAGATACACATATAGCAACAGATGACGCTATCAATGCAATAATATATGCAACTCTTATCTCCGAAGATACACCGTCTTCTACATTAATCCAATCTGTAATAAAAGGTGATATACATAGTCCAAGAAAAATAATTAAAAGTGCAAGAACAATAGCAGTTACTATATTGGCACCCGCTAATCTTGCATACTTTTCATTGTTATTCGATCCTATTACTACTGCCATTTTCTGAGTAATGACACTGGAAAAGCCACTCTCCAATAATCCCAACATCGCTACCATATTACCAGTAGCAAGCCACGCTCCATAAGTAGATATCGACATATAACGAAAATATATCGGCACCATCACTATACCATTAATAATTACAATGATTGCATTGATGGAATTGAACAAGTAATTATATATCGATGCTTTGTATGTATTCATTTTTTATATTAACGCCATAAAGATGAAATACTCATGTTTCCCACAAATAACAGTAGAATATTTAACAAAACAAGTATAGACAATGAATATCTAAAATACCTATTAAAAACATCGTTTACTTGCGAAAAAAACCAAGGGAGTGTAAATAGCAAACCTTCGGATACATAGCCAATATGTAATTGTTTTGTTAAAAATCCAGAAAACATAATACCTAATCCCATTACAGTCATCGCATCCAAATCCTTAAAAGATATTCTTTTCCAATTAAATATGATACAAAATAAAAATCCTAATTGGAATATGCCCATCAAGTAATCTTGAAGTTGCCATGCAAATGCAGGATTTCGTTCGACCAACGTAGGAAAAAGAGTCCAAGGAAATGGTCCAATCATTCCAAAAATGATTTTAATCGGTAAAGCTATAAAAGACATAGTATTTATGTATCCAGAATTATACTCTGCACTGTTAACTTCTGATGTTATTCCTGAAATGTAATAAAAAACAAATATCCCAACCACAAATAACAGAAGTTTCATCGATGTACCCTTGACACGATTAATTTGCCCCCAAAAGGAGGATACACCAGCAATAAACAGATATACCGTGCGCTGAACAAATGCAAATGATCCATAGAGAATAAGTGAACCTACTTTTTCTATCATGTTGCGACTTAACATAGTAAGCACCACACCAACAGATATCAACGCTATTCCAAAAGGGTCACGCCAAACAGTACCACTTAGCAGGAAAGACGGAAAAAAAGCTGTCCACAAGCGAATCTTTTTCTCCGCATCTTCATTTACAGGATAGAAATTAAGATATAAACAAACAAGATTCATTGATGTCAATAAGCAACAAAACACATTCAGTGCAGAATAGTTCAACCACTTATTTCCGAGGTAATAGAAAGGCCATGATATAATATGCCATATTTCTGGATGGGTAACTTGAAACTCATCTGCTGTCATCCAATAGAAAACACCATAAGAATTTCTTGTATCATTCAACCGACTTACAGCATCATACACAGATAAATATTCATGCCAAAAGGCACCACTTGCATCACCATTAGTCGAGAAGTAAGTAGAGTCTACAAAATACAAATAATGTAACAAACCTATTAATATCTCAACAATAAAAACAATTGCATAAAAGCGAACATAGCGATTTTCTCCTAATACTAACTTGGCACTAACAATCGTAATAATAAAGAAGCACAAGATTGACATCAGATAACTACCTATGGTTGAAGCGATTCCAAACGAGCCCAAAGCAATCGGCAGCAAGGCAAATAGTGCAAAAACAACAGTTAATTTGGTTAGATATTTACAAAATGAAGTATTGTACATATTAAAAATCAATACTGTGAAATAGCGTCAATTATGCTAAAAGAGGCCTCAAAGCCTATCGCTTCTCTTAACTTTTTGCCATCAAGTGCAAGATACTTCATACCTACGTCAGCACGCTGAACACTACCGAAGCAACCTTCCGGAACTTCTTTGCCCATGACATGATGAATAATGGTGACAATCTCCTTAACAGTAAGGGTTTCCTTGCCCTCAATGTTGTAGAGACCTGAAGGTAAGTTCTTCTCAAATGCCTCAGCCAACATACGAGGAACTTCGTTCACATGCACATATTGGCGAGTCTGATCTCCAGCAGTGAAACGGATTTCTTCACCATTGCGGATAGCATTGATAACATAAGGGATCAAGCGTTTAGGATTCTCACCTGTACCATAGATTGTTGGGATATAGAAGTGCCAATGGGTGAAGTTGTGCTTGTATGATGCTACGAACCTACTCAGCATACGCTTACTGACCGTATAATCATTAGGTACAGGACAAGTTGAGGTTAGTACGTCCTCTTCTGTAAACAAACGTTCCTCTTTGGTTTCTCCCATCTCAAACACACTACCAAAAGTCACAAAGCAACCCTTGTATTCAAGCTCCTTCAACTTATTGCAGATAGCTATAGGAGCAGTTACATTCAAGTTGTAAATGAGATTGAAACCTTCTTTCAAATTAGCCTGAATACCTGCACCAATCGTATAAATGATAATATCTGAGTTCATGAGACCAGAACAATCCAACTCAACATCCATAAGGTTTACCTTATAGAAATTATCATACTCGTGTCTTAAAGGTGCATCAAGACCATACACATCAAGCTTCCACCCCACTTGATTTGCATATTTAGCGATAGTTGCTGAAAGGAAACCATTTGTTCCCAAAATTGATATTTTCATTTTCTTATATTTAATACCTATAAGATCCAACTAAAGTATACGCTCTTTCATTTATCCTAAGAATTTCTCAATTTCCTCTACACAAAGATCATATACATTTTCTGTCTTATAACGTTTGTACCAGTCAGTGGTCAGTATTGCTGTCTGCTTCGCATTGAGACGAGGATACCACCCGAGGCGAGTTTTGACCTTGTTGATATTAAGCATCAAGAGATTTGCCTCATGGAGTGCATTAGAATTCGACACATCCTTAAGTTCGCCAAAGCCGAAGTTCTCAATGATGGCAATTGCTACCTCCCATACGGTCAACACGCTCTCCTGCTCAGGACCGAAGTTCCAGCCTTCGCAATACTCGGTTGGGTTATTCCACATCTTCTGAGCAAGCAGCATGTAGCCAGAGAGAGGTTCCAAGACATGTTCCCAAGGACGTACAGCCTTTGGCGAACGAATATCGATAACCTTGGTGGTTTCAAGCGCACGAATACAGTCTGGAATGATACGATCCTTTGCCCAATCACCACCACCAATTACGTTTCCTGCACGAACAGAAGCGAGCGAAACAGTATGTTTCTTACCATAGTCTTCCGGATTAAAGAACGAACGACGCCAGCTCTGGATAGCTACCTCACAGGCACCCTTCGAAGAAGAGTAAGGATCGTAACCACCAAATGGATCTGTTTCCACATAACCCTCTAACTGTTCACAGTTATCGTAACATTTGTCGGTAGTAACCATCACGCCAACCTTCACACTTTTAGTGGCACGAATGGCTTCCATGATGTGAACGGTGCCCATCACATTCACTTCATAAGTCTCCACAGGAATCTCGTACGAGAGACGAACAAGTGGTTGTGCTGCAAGATGGAATACAATCTCTGGCTGATACTCAACAAAGATCTGCTTCATCTTCTCACCATCGCGAATGTCGGCACGAATGTCAGCCTTGATTTTGTTGCCAATGCCAGAGAGCACAAAGTTATCGCGCTCAGAATATGGGTCAAGACCTACACCTACTACTTCAGCTCCGAGTTCATGGAGCCAAATGCAAAGCCAAGAACCTTTGAAACCAGTATGACCAGTAACGAGCACTTTCTTGCCTTTGAATAAACCGTTATATATATCAATCATAATTGTACTTTGTTATTCAATTGTGTATATTATTGTATCCTTTGGATCGTAGAGTTTATCAGTATAAGCCAAGAGGATAAAATTTTTATCGCTATTGTTCACCACTACATGAGCCACATTATTAGGAATGAAAACTGTGATAGCCTTTTCCAAAGACATCTCAATATCCAATCGTTCGTGAGTCTCCATATCCTCCAATTTGAGGATAGCCACCCCCTCAATGATAGTGAACCACTCGACAGCCTCAGGATGGTAGTGACCACCCTTTGTCTGCTTTGGTTTACCCATGGTGAGATAAACTTCTCCAGTGTGAGAAGGAATGCCTTCTTCTGTACCAGTGATGGCTTTCAAAAACCAACCTCTATCATCAGCTATCAATCGACGTTGGATGACATGAACTTTATCAATCTGAGCCATAGTATTAGATATCACCTGTTACTTTACGAGCTTCAATTGAAGGCACCTGACGATCCCAACGTTTCCAAGGTGCTTTATCCTGAGCCAAGAGATTCTCAAGCATATTCTTCTCACGAATATTGTCCATACACTGCCAAAATCCTTCATGGATGTAAGACATCAACTCACCTTTATTTGCGAGTTCTACGAGAGCAGTCTTTTCAAATACACATAAATCCCTATCAAGGAAATCAAAAACCTCAGGTTGGAGTACCATGTAACCAGCATTAATAGGAGCTCCATCGGAAGCGCTCTTCTCTCGGAAAGAACGTACAGAGTTGTTCTCACTAATATCCAACACACCTTTATCTTGAGCCATCTTGACTGCTGTCAGAGTTGCCAGTTTGCCATGACTCTTATGGAACTCAATGAGCTTGTCAATCTCCACATCGCAAACGCCATCGCCATAGGTCATGAGGAAAGGTTCATTACCTACATACTTCTGTATGCGTTTAATGCGACTACCTGTCATCGTGTTGTAGCCAGTATCAACTACCGTTACTTTCCAAGGCTCCATGTTCGTTTGGTGAACAGCCATCTCGTTCTTACCATTGCGGTAATCAAAGGTAACATCTGAGTTGTGCAGAAAGTAGTTAGCAAACCACTCCTTGATATACTCCTGCTTATAACCAGCGCAGATGATAAACTCTGTATGACCATAGTAGGCATACTCTTTCATGATGTGCCATAGGATAGGCATTCCGCCAATTTCAATCATTGGCTTTGGTTTAAACTGAGATTCCTCAGAGATACGGGAACCGAAGCCTCCAGCGAGAAGAACGACTTTCATATTGTTGAGTTTTGAATTATCCTTAAAAAACATGTATCACAACGAATGGAGTTATATCATGTGCGGAACAATCATTGAACCAAATATCCGCACGCTTTATGGAAATTGTTAACTATTTACTCGTATTGATTTTAAATGGAGAAGCATGTATGGTATCGAACCATAAGCATTAGCTCCGCCCGTGCACTAAGTACTCAATTTAGAGTATCTCCTTTGTATAGACATTTTTACGAGTGCCTATATATTGAGTTGTTAAAGATTTGATCTATTTGTTAACCATTGGCATATTGCCAATCCGATTTTATCTAAATACAGACTGAAAAAAATCTCCGCAACTATTAAATATTTTAGTAAAAAACTTACCTAAATACTCCCAGACAGACCGTCCTTGCATCTTCACCGTACTGATGATACTGTGGTAGGTAACCGCCATCTCCCCCTCCCTTTCGTACCGCCGAAGAGAAGCATCGCGTTGCTCTGGGTAATCAAAGGGCGAGTATGTAAAAAGTCGTATTATATGACGGCCACGAAACATTACGATGAACAAGTTACCGTCATTCGGCTAACGATGAAGCTGCTCACGGATGACGGACAACACATGACTGTGCTTGCAACACATATCGGTAAACTCACGTAAGTAATAGAAACGATTTATTCTTGTGACACTCAACATAAGCTCTCCAACTTCTCTATCAGAGCCTTCAGCTACTGATAGCTTACATTCTTCCGGATTATATGAAGACCATTGGTCACGCGCAACTCCACGAGTATACGAACGGAAGAAGTCTTTGCTTCCGTCGATGATGGTTCTTGTGAATGCCTTTCCTCCTTCGGCTTTTCTTGAGACGAGGAGGAAGGCCATCCACCTTTATTTCCACTAGCTTGTTGCGTGTATCCTTGTACCATTTGTAGAAGATGTTGTAAAGTACTTTGTTACGTGAACAGAACTGTTCTACGGAAATAACCTTAAACATAACCTCCGTTTGATGCTGGAAATAGAATCTTACCAAATCTTCGCTGCTGTACATAATATGATGAAATGTTCAACTAAGAATGTATAGCCATAAAATTTAAGCCCTGATTTAAGTACTAACCAAAAGTCTCCAATTTCCACCTGCAATATAAAAAGTATGTCGCAAACATTCAGTTCTCATGAGCATTTCAAAAAACGGGAGAAAAGATTCTTCAAGCTTTTACGCTTTCTGTTATGGTTATGACTCTCGTTTCCATAACCATAGCCATAACCATAACCATAGCCATAACCGTAACCATAGCCATAACCATAGCCTTTATGGTCTGAAGGAACACCATTCAATATCACAGACATATTACGAAGCTGTTCCTGACGATACATATTCTCCAATTCCGGCAACTGACGACGATCCATCACACCCGAACGGACTACGAAAATGGTAAGATCGGCTACACGATTGACAATAGAAGCATCGGCAACCATACCGGCAGGAACATTGTCAACAATAATATAATCATAACGTTTACGAAGTTCTGCTATCAGACGATCAAAACGTTCGCTCAACAACAATTCGGCTGGATTGGGAGGAACAGGACCGGAGAAGATGACATCCAATTTATCATACTCCTCACTCCTACCAACGATATCGTCTAACTTATCCGTACCTCCCGAAAGATAATGCGTCAATCCCATACGGTTGGAGGAATTAGAAAAAATACCGCTCAAGGTACCTTTACGGATATCAACATCAACCAAAACAACCTTTTTGTTCGTTTGGGCAATACTCATAGCGAGGTTACTTGAAACAAAAGTCTTACCTGCCCCAGGATTCGCAGAAGTAAACATGACCACCTGTAACTTTTCAGACTTCACACGCATAAAGTCCATGTTTGTACGGATGATACGGAAAGCCTCGGAGACAGAATCACGACTGTTCTCACGGACAACAATACCATCCGAATCCTCACCCTTATTATTGCCGTGACGGGGAATATTGCCTAAGAAAGGAATAGTTAAAACTTCATCCAACTCCTTACGGGTACGGACTTTGGTATCCGTCACATTCAACAACCAAAATACACCTATAGGAATAGCTAATCCTAAAACAATGGAAGCCAAGAAAATTGCCATTGTTTTAGGCGCTACCGGAGCACTGCTACCCGAGGCGGAATCTATGATACGGGCATTACTCTCCGTAATGGCCTGTGTCAAGGCATTCTCCTCACGCTTATTCAACAAGTAAAGATAAAGCTCCTCCTTGATCTTCTGCTGACGCTCCACTGTAAGCACATATTTCTGCTGGGCAGGCACGGCCTCAATGCGCTTCGTGGTCTGTACTTCCTGTTCACGAATGTTTTTCAATTGAATATTCAACCCGACAATCAGATTATCCACCGAACGGATAATCGTCTGCTTCATAGCACCTAAAGAATTGTTCAAATCCATCACAATCGGATTTTTACTGCTACTGCCTACCACCAGTTTATCACGTTTCAAAAGAATATCATTGTATTCCTTGATCTGGGATTCGACACTGTTATCCGATATACCAGTATTGGCAGGAATCAGATCCGAACTTTTCTGAGGATCCGTCAAATACTCTTTAATATATTTGGCAATACTCAACTGGTTCTCCAGACTAAGTCCCTCCTGCTGATAACGACTCGTATTGGCAAGATACATACCCGTCTCGGAAGTGATGTCCGTCAACAGATTCTCGCGTTTAAAACTTTCAATATTGGCATCCACGCTACCCAATTCACGTTCGATGATAATCAGACGTTCATTAATGAATTTGGAGGTATTTACCGCTATCTGGTTCTTGTCATTGATCACATCCTCATTATAGACGGCAATAAGCATGTTCAGAATATCTTCTGCGCGGGCAGTGGATACATCCTCCAAAACCAGGTTGATAATAGTTGTTGTTTTACCGGCAAGAGAAACTTTCAACT